>WNGE01000001.1_pt1 | contig 280825 bp, 298 predicted proteins | sample 5400651 | NCBI WGS metagenome assembly WNGE01 (sample SAMN13153370, study PRJNA577476) | soil metagenome | isolation source: 60 cm soil or saprolite under grassland replicate 2 | place: USA:California | collected 2016-06-15
GCAACTACACGAAGGCCGGCGTCCCGCTGCTCGACCTGATCCAGGAGGGGAACCTCGGCCTGATCCGCGCGGTCGAGAAGTTCGACTACAAGCTGGGCTTCAAGCTCTCGACCTACGCGACCTGGTGGATCCGCCAGGCCGTGACCCGCGCGCTCGCCGACCAGGGCCGGACGATTCGGCTCCCAGTCCACGTTGCCGACCAGGTTCGGCGCCTGATGCGCGCCCGCCGGCAGCTGGCGCAGAAGTTCAACCGCGAGCCGACGGAGGCTGAGCTGGCGAAGGAGAGCGGCTTCCCGGAGAAGCGCGTGCGGGAGCTGCTCGACCTCGTCGAGGATCCGGTCAGCCTCGAGACTCCGGTCGGTGACGGCGAGAGCATGTACGCCGACCTGATCGAGGACATCCACTCCGATCGCCCGGACGAGGAGACCTCCCAGAAGCTCCGCCGGAAGGAGCTCGCCGAGGCGCTGCTGCGCCTCAACCCGCGCATGCAGCGCGTGCTCGCCCTCCGCTTCGGCCTCAACGGCGAATCGCCGCAGACGCTGGAGGAGGTCGGTGCCGGCCTCGGGATCACGCGCGAGCGCGTGCGCCAGCTCGAGTCACGTGCGCTGCGCGAATTGCGCGCCGTCGCGCCGGATCTCGAGCTGTACCTCCGGGCAGAGTAGTTACGTTGTGAGGACGTGAGTCCTCGCTTCGTCGACTGCCACTCCCACGTCGTGCCGTCCGGCGACGACGGTGCGACCACGATCGAGGAAGGGATCGCCCTCTGCCGGGAGGCGGCCCGGCGCGGAACGCGGATCCTGTTCGCGACACCGCACGTCTGGCCGCACCTGCAGCTCCCGCCGGCCCGGGAGGCCGAGATCCGGGAGGCCTACGAGCGGATTCGCCTCAGCGCAGGCCTCGAGCTGCGCCTCGGGTTCGAGCTGACGCCCGACCCGCCGCTGCTCGACGAGGATCCGCGCCGCTACGTTCTCGAGGGGACGGACGCCGTGCTGATGGAGGTGCCGTTCGTCGGTCCCGCCGACCTCCTCTTCGCGCTCGCGGAGCACACGGAGGGCGCAGGGCTCCGGCCCGTGATCGCCCACCCGGAGCGAACCGAGGCGGTGCTCGACCGGCCGGTGCTCGCCGACGAGCTCGCCGAGCGCGGCTGGCTCCTCCAGATCAACGCGACCTCGCTGCTCGGCCGCCACGGAGAGGATCCCGCCGACCTCGGCTGGGACCTGCTCGCGCGCGGCGTCGCCCGGATCGTGGGCTCCGACGGCCACCGCCCGACAAGGGCGCCGCATCTCGACGAAGCGTACGAGCTCGCCGTCAGACGCCTCGGCGAGGACCGTGCGCTTCCCCTGTTCGACGGCTCGGCGCTCGAGCTGAACACCGGGGCGGACGTCGCGGCGAAGTCGGCCTAGGGGCTCTAAGCCTAGGCCGTAACGGCCTGCATCTCGTGCAGCGTCGCGAGCCGGCGCAGCGACTCCAGCTCGATCTGCCGGACACGCTCGCGCGTGAGTCCGAGCCGCCGCCCGATCTCCTCGAGCGTCTTCGGCTCGGCGTCGTCCAAGCCGTACCGCAGGACGAGCACCTGCCGCTCGCGCTCGGGCAGCGACAGCAGCGCGGACGTCAGCGCTTGCGAGCGCAGCGAGACCTCGACCTCCTCCTCCGGCAGCGGGTCGTCACCGGCCACGAAGTCGCCGAAGACGGCGTCCTCCTGCTCGCCCACGGGCTGGTCGAGGCTCGTCGACGCCCGGGCGGCCGCCCGCACCTCGTGCGCCTGCTGGATCGGCAGCGACGCCTCCTCGGCGATCTCCTCGAGCGTCGGCTCGCGGCCGAGCTGCGTCCAGAGCGTTCGCTCGGCTCGGTTCATCTTCTGCAGGCGCTCGACGATGTGGACGGGCATCCGGATCGTGCGCGCCTTGTCCGCGAGCGCCCGCGCGACTGCCTGGCGGATCCACCAGGTGGCGTAGGTCGAGAACTTGTACCCGCGCCGCCAGTCGAACTTCTCGACCGCGCGGATCAGGCCCAGCGTCCCCTCCTGGATCAGGTCGAGGAAGGGGAGGCCCTGGTTGCGGTAGTTCTTGGCGATCGAGACGACGAGGCGGAGATTGGACTGGATCATGTGCGTCTTCGCGGCCATGTCGCCGCGCTCGATCCGTTTCGCCAGCTCGACCTCCTGCGGCGCGGTCAGGAGGGCGTGGCGCCCGGCCTCTCGGAGGAAGAGCTGGAGCGCATCCGTCGTCGTCTCGTACGACGTCGGCAGTGGGGGTGGGGGCGGCTCCTTCTCCTTCTCGGCCTCCTCCACGAGATCGATCCCGCGCCCCTCGAGCTCGGTGTACAGCATGTCCACTTCCAGCACGTCGAGCTGGTGCGTCTCGATCACCTCGGCGAGCTCGGCCTGCCGAAGCTGGCCGAGCGCCTCGGCGTTTTCCAGCAACGCCTGGATCTCCTCGTGCTGGAGGATGGTCTCGATCTCGACAGTCATCGTCCCGCCTGGCTGTGTTTGCCGCGCGCGGCGCGGACCCAAACCCGTCGGGCGAACCTCTCAGCCTGGGCCGACTGCGTCAACCCCTGCCCGCAAAGCTTTAACGTCTCCTCCGTGGCCGGCATGGTTCCGGAGGACGTCTATGAGCTCACCGGCGCCGCCGACCCACGCCTGCACCCGGACGGCAAAACAGTCGCCTTCGTCGTCTGGCGGATCGACAAGGAGGAGAACGAGTACAGGAGCGCGATCTGGCTCGCCGCCGCGGACGGCTCGAGCCCGCCGCGGCAGTTCACGTCCGGGGAGAAGCGCGACTCGTCGCCGCGCTGGTCGCCCGACGGCTCGCAGCTTGCGTTCACCTCGAGCCGCGGCGAGGGGGAGACCGGCCAGCTCTACGTCATCCCCGCCCAAGGCGGCGAGGCGCGCAAGCTCACCGACCTGAAGGAGGATCCGAGCGACATCGCCTGGTCGCCGGACGGCTCCCGAATCGCCTTCTGCGCCCGCGTCCGCGACGAGGCGTACGAGGAGGAGGACGAGAAGAAGCGCCGCCCGCGACGATTCACGCGCCTGAACTACAAGCTCGACAACGTCGGCTGGACGGGCGATCGGCGCCAGCACGTCTTCGTCGTCCCGGTCCATGGGTCGGAGGAGCCGAAGCAGCTGACCGAGGGCGACTTCGAGGATTCCTCGCCTTCGTGGTCGCCGGACGGGGAGCGACTCGCCTTCGTCTCGGCCCGCTCGGAGTTCTGGGACCTCGAGCTCGCCAGCGACGTCTTCGTCGTCGACGCCGGCGGCGGCGAGCCGAAGCAGCTGACCGAGTCGGACGGCGGCTGCGACGGCCCCGTCTGGTCGGCGGACGGATCCCAGATCGCGTTCCTCTACACGCCTGGGACGCTCGACTGGCCGCACCACGGCCAGGTCGCGATCGTCTCGGCCGAGGGCGGCGGGCACCGGCTGCTCACCGAGAGCCTCGACCGTACATGTGCTCCCTATCCGCCGATCCGCGAGCCGATCTGGGACGGCGACCGGATCATCTTCGGCGTCGAGGACTCGGGCAACGTGCACGTCTACGGCGTTGCCGCCGACGGCTCCGCGGCTCCCGAGCCGATCCTGGACGGCGAGCGCGTCGTCAACGGCTTCGACCTGGCGAACGGCACGGTCGTCCACACACAGACGACGCCGACGGCCCTGACCGAGGTCTATGCGGGCGACCGGCCGCTGACCGAGATCGGGAGGTCGTTCGCCGAGGGCCGCGAGCTCGTCGAGTCCGAACGGTTCACCGCGGCCTCCGAGGACGGCACCGAGGTCGAGGCCTGGGTCATCCGTCCACCGGGCTTCGAAGCCGGGAAACGCTACCCGACGCTGCTCAACATCCACGGCGGCCCGTTCGCCCAGTACACGACCGGCTTCTTCGACGAGTTCCAGGTGTACGCCGCCGCCGGCTACGTGGTGCTGTACGCGAACCCGCGCGGCTCGTCCGGATACACGGAGGAGTGGGGCCGGGCGATCCGCGGACCCTCGAACGGCCAGGGGCCCGGCTGGGGGACGGTCGACTACCAGGATCTAATGGCCGTGATGGACACGGCGCTCGAGCAGTTCGACTTCATCGACGCCGACCGCCTGGGCGTCCTCGGCGGCTCCTACGGCGGCTTCATGACCACGTGGGTCGTCGGCCACACGGATCGGTTCAAGGCGGCGGTCTCCGAGCGCGCCGTCAACAACCTCGTGTCGGCGTACGGCTCCAGCGACCTCTTCTGGGCCTTCGCGGGCCAGTTCGGCTCGTACCTGTACGAGGACTTCGACTCGTGGGTCGAGCGCTCGCCGTCCCGCTACTCGGAGAACATCAAGACGCCGCTGCTGATCGTCCATTCGGAGAACGACCTCCGCTGCTCGATCGAGCAGGGCGAACACCTGTTCATCACGCTGCGGCTGCGGAAGCACGACGTCGAGATGGTGCGCTTCCCGGCCGAGAGCCACGAGCTGTCGCGCTCCGGCTCACCGCCGCACCGCGTCGAGCGGTTCCAGATCATCCTGGACTGGTTCGACCGCTATCTGAAGCCCTGAGCGGCCGTCTCAGCGTGCGGAGGCTTGTGCACGAGAATCAGTGTTATGTCAAGTTGGCGCTCGTCGGCCTGGTTGCCGTCCTGCTCCCCTCGGTCGCATGGGCCGAGATCGTCCCCGGGCAGCCGAGCCCGGCCCTGCTCGCCGTGGGTCCGCGCGGGACGCCGACGGTCGCCTCTCTGGACGAGCTCGGACTCGTCGTCACGACCCGGAGCGCCTCCGGCTGGCGACCGGTGCACGTCAAACTGCCGGTGCCGGCGACCGAGGCGATCGTCGTTTCGGCGGCCGTCGGTCGCGACGGGCGGCCCGTCGTGCTCGTCGAGGACCTCGTCCGCAGGACGATCGTCGTCGTCTGGCGGCGGCAGACACGCTGGCTCGTCGTTCGCGCGGCTCGTCTGTCGACGAGCGTCCAGCTCGGCATCGGCGGCCTCACGCTCGATCGGCACGGGACTCCCGTGGTCGCCTACGCGTTCCGACGGCCGTCCGGCCAGACGTCCCTCCGGCTCGCCCGGATCGACGCCCGCGCGCGGGTGACGACGACGCAGATCACGAAGCTCGGCTTCCCGGACAGCGTGCTGCCGCCGTCCGCGACGCCTCACCTCACCCGCGGCGGCCTCGTCCGGGTGGTCGAGGCGTACACGCTCGCCGTGATCGACTGGTTCCGCGACCACGGCAAATGGACTGGGCAGTTCCTGTTCGCCAGCAAGCTCGGGTCGCCGCTCGGCCACGTCCTCGCGATTCCGGGACCGCGCTCGGCCGTCGTCGCCTGGACGCAGGACTATCCGAGCTTCGCGGAGAGCCACGTCCTCGTCCAGGAGGGGCCGCCGACAGGAGAGGTGGCCGATCTGCTCCCCCACGCGCTCCTGAGCGCGCTCACGCTCGGATCGTCAGGAGCCGAGGTCGCGGCCAACGACTGGGTCGATGTCGACGGCTGGACGGCCTATGCGGGCCTCCTCGCCTTTCTCGACGCGCCGCCGGTGGAGCTCGACGGCCGCGTCGAGGGCTACGCCGCGGTCGGCGCCACGCGCCAGCTCCTGCTTGCGACCAGCCGCGGGCTCGAGTGGCTCACGACGCCGCGGCCGGCGATCCGCGTGTCGCTCGCGGTCGACGCGGCCGGAAGCGCGACCGGACGCGTCGACGGTGCCGCCGGCGGCACCGTCGAGCTCTACCGCGAGGCCCCGGACACGGGCCGCCAGCTCGCCGCCACCGCCCCGATCGGCCCCGACGGCTCGTTCGCGGCCCGGGTGCCGGCCTCCCCCACCCTCTACCGCGCGGTCTATCGCGACCCGGTCACCGGCGTCCCCTATGGCGCGCTTCTCCGCCGGCCGGTCGAGGCTCGCAGGAGCTCCTAGAAGTTCCGGCCGCGCCAGCCGGCGGCGATCACGATCAGGACGACCGCGGCGAGGACGAGGCGGTAGACGACGAACACCGAGTACGTATGCCGCCGTACATAGCCCAGCAGCACCGAGATCGCCGCGAGGCCAACGACGGCGGCGGCGATCATCCCGACGACGAACGGCCCGCCCGACCCCGGTGGCAGGCCGTCGATGAGCACGTCCTTGACGCCTTTGAGGACGGAGGCGCCGAAGACGATCGGAATCAGCAGCAGGAACGAGAGCCGAGCCGCGCTGTCGCGATCGAGCCGGAGGAAACGCGCCGCCGTGATCGTGATCCCCGAACGCGAGACTCCCGGAAGGAGCGCGATGCACTGGGCGATTCCGACGGCGACGGCGCCGCGGTGGCCGATGTGCGGGATCTCGCGCCGCGCCGGGACGCGGTCCGAGAGCCACAGGATCACAGCGAAGACCGCGAGCGCGATCGCGATCTGCCAGGGCTCCCCGAGGTGATCCTCGATGAAGTTCTCGCCCGCCGCCCCGGCGATTGCCGCGGGCACCGTCGCGATCGCCACATACCAGGCGACACGCTGATCGTCCGTGACGATCTCCCGCCGGACGACGCTCCGCACCCACGCGGCGATCAGGCGCCCCACGTCGCGCCTGAAGTAGAGGATCACCGCGACGAGCGTCCCGAGGTGGAGCGCGACGTCGAACGTCTTGTTGAAGTCCGGATGCTCCTCGAGATAGCGCCAGCCCGCCGCCCAGGGGACGAGGATCAGGTGTCCCGACGACGAGATCGGCAGCAGCTCGGTCGCCCCCTGGACGATCCCGAGCACGAGCGCCTGCCAGTCGGAGAGCTTGCCCGGCTCCTCCCCCACCCGCAGCGCCGCGAGGACGACCGCTACTGCAAAGGCCGCAGCGGCAACGCCGACGACGATCCGGACGCGGCCCACGGCGGCGGAGTATGCACCAGCAGTCGCCCGGCACGGCCCCCGAGGAGACCCGTCCTTTCGTCAAGGAGATTCGGGCCGGTCGGCCGCTAGGCTGAGCCGGTGGACTTCCGGGTCTACCACGCGATCAACCTCTTCGTTGTCCACCACGAGTGGCTCGCCGACGGCTTCGGGGGCATCGAGTCGACGGCGCCGATCGCGCTCGCGATCGCGACCTTCGCTCTCTGGCTGCTGGCACGGCCGGGAGCCGGTCGGAAGTGGAAGCTCGCCTCCGCCTCCGCGCTCGCGTCGGGCGCCCTGGGCCTGCTCGTGAACCAGCTGATCGCGCAGGGCTGGCACCGCGACCGGCCCTACGAGGCGCACGCGACCGCGCACACCTTCGCCGCGCGCTCGCACGACCCGTCCTTCCCGAGCGACCACGCGAGCGCCGCGTTCGGGATCGCGTTCGCCGTCCTCATGTTCGACCGCCTCGCCGGCGCGCTGTTCGTCGCCGCGGCCGCGCTCATCGGCGTGGGACGCGTCCTCGTCGGCGTCCACTACCCCGGCGACGTCCTCGCCGGCGCCCTCGTCGGGCTCGCCTGCGCGGTTGTCGTCGTCAGGCTTGCGCGGCCCCTGTTAGGGTCGCTAGTGCGGCTCGCGGAGCGGATCACGGACCCACTCGTCGCACCTGTGTGGCGCCGTCTTCCCCGCCACTGATTCCCTTCCACAGCCTTGTCCACAAGCTGCAAGAAACGCTGTGGAAATGTTGAAAAAGGAAAAAACCGCAAATTGCGGCCAAGGCGTTTTCAGACCCCTTGAAGTGCCCCTTGCAGGGCCCTAGATTCCCACTTGCGCCGAGCACGGAGCGCAAGTAGGTCGAAACTGAATCCGGCGGCTGTACCCGGAAGGGGAAAGTCAGCGGAGGCAGTGGACGAAAGCGCAACCGGCTCGGCGAATTTTTATGGTCCAGCGCAGACACTCGCGTGTCTGCGCTAGCTGTGTATTAGACCGGCGCCTCGCGGTGATGAAGCTAACGCGGAGGCGCTAGCCTCCGCGTATGCACCTTCGGCCCCCCAGCATCGACCCCGGGCTCACGTCTTTCCTCTGGGCGTTCTTCCTCGGCGCCTTCATCTGGGCGGGCCTGCTCGCGATCGGCGTCGGCAAGGGGACGGCGCTCATCCTCGGCCTCCTGTCCTTTGGGGCGATCTTCCTCTTCGTCCGCCTGCACGGCGAGGACAGCCCGCGGACCTAGGCGGCGAGGCGCTCGTGGCGGCGGCCGGCGAGGGCGACGACCAGCATCCGGGCGAGCTCGTCCCCGACCAGCTGCTCGAGCCGCCAGTACGCAGGCGGACGCTCGACCCCGCCGCTCAGGGCGGTGCGGTGTTGGAGCAGGAGCTCTGAACCCCTTCCCCCGCTGATGGGCGCGGCGCCCTCGTTCATACCGCTCTTTCTATCGGCGGACGCGACGCGCCGCCTCGATCCCTGGGGCGAGTCTAAAGCCGCCCTCCCTCGATGCCGAGGGAGGGCGGCTCAGCCTGAAGCGCTACGAGCGGTCGGTTGTCCGGGTCGTTTCCCTGTCCGCTGGAGCCGGCCCGTCTGTCGACCGCGTCGTCGTCGTCGCGACGGGTTCGCGGTCTCGCGTGGTCACAGGCGCCTCGCGATCGGCGGTCAGCGGAGCGTCGGCGTCACGGCCGACGGGCTCGTAGTCGGCCCCTGTCCGGCGGCCGCGCCTGAGGACGCCGCGCCGCCGCGCCGGAGTCGCCACAGCATCGGCCTCGCCGACAGCCGCGCGGTCACGGACGACCGGGCCGGTCGTGTCGAACGAGTACCCGAACACGAGCCCGATCCCGAACGCGAAGACCGAGACATACTCCTTGAGGTCGTTGACGAGTCCGCCGATCTGGATGTCGCCCGACCAGGAGAGCACGTGCCGGTGGAACCAACCGTTGCCGGGCTCGGCTGCGAGCACGATCCACAGGGAGGCCACGGCGATCGGCACGAAGGCGATCAGCAAGAAGGAGATCGCCAGTCGCGGCCAGCCCCACTTCGTCCAGCCGCCGAGCAGCTGTGACAGCGCCATCACGAGTCCTGCGCCGGCGATCAACCCGTAGACCGCCCAGAATCCGCCCACGGTCTCGTCGTTGATCTGGGTTCCGATCCAAATCAGCAGGCCGGCGCCGGCCGCCGCGATCAGCGTCGTCGTTGCCCGCGTCAGTCCGTACATGCGATTCACCTCTCTCCGTTGGGCAAAAGGGGTTCTACCCCTTCTTTGAAACGGAAATCAGCTAGAGATCGATTCGCCGGGTGTCGAATGCGGAGGAGTAGAGCTCCGCGCGGAACTCTTCGACCGTGTGCTGGCGATCCTCGGGGAACACGTGTTCGACCACCCCCACCTGGCCGTCGTGATGAAACGGCACATCGACGTGCTCGTGCGAGACGAGGTTGACGGAGGTGCGGGCGCAGGACGGGCAGCGCACGGCCAGGCCGAGGGAGCCGTCCCCTGGGGCGAGCAGGAAGAACGCGGAAGGGAAGACCGGCCGCGGCTTGTCCTCCGGGTAGCAGAAGAAGCTCCAGGGCCACTCCCCCGCCTGAATGCGGCGGGCGGCGAGATCCGAGAGCTCCTCCTCGATCGAGTCGAGCCGCGCCGTCATCAGGTTGAGGAAGACGCCGCCCTGAAGCCCCAGCGGCGCCCAGTCGAGCTCCTCGTGGGAGACGAGCCCGTCGTGCTCCTCCCCGCAGCCGCAGGCGAAGAGGACGCGGAAGACTGCTGGATGCGCGGCTCCGGGCAATCGTTCGAGCCTGCGGAAGGACGAAAGCGTGACGCGCGCCTCTCCCCGTGCCGGGCACGGGAAGGTGAACCGTCCCGTCAGCGCGTCATACATGGTTGGTGCCGTTTGTACTCGGCATCCCGGACATCAAACATCTCCCCCATTCGGTGCTGTCTGGTACGAACAAGGAGCCGCCAGCCGAGGCCGGAGGGTAGAGCGAGCGAAGCCGGTCTACCCGGAGGCGGACTCATGCGGGCGGGGACGCAGCAGCGCCACCGCCCGCACGCCGGAGGCTGCCGCCGACCAGGATGGAGTAGGAGCGCGCGGGCTCCGCCCGCGCGCGTTTCGCCGCGAAGCGGCCGATCCCACACCTGGGCGAAGGCGAAGCCTTCGCTCAGGAAGTGAAGACGGGTAGATGGCCGACGGCGATGATGTCGCCCCATTTGGCCTTGTCGCCCTCCGTGAAGACGGCCGTCTCTGCGACCGTCGTCCCCCCTGCCTCCTCCACCACCTTCCGCATCGCCTCGAGCGTGCTGCCTGTGCTGATCACGTCGTCGACGAGCACGACCCGCCTCCCGGTCAGCAGGCCGCGGTCCTTCTCGTCCAGGTAGAGGGTCTGGGGCGCGCCGGTGGTGATCGAGTGCGTCTCGACCGCGAGGGCGTCGCCCATGTACGGCCGGTACTGCTTGCGTAGGACGACGTACGGCAGGTCGAGGCGCGTCGAGAGCTCGTGGACGAGCGGGATGCTCTTCGTCTCGGCGGTGACGAGCACGTCCGCGTCGAGTGCATCGATGCGGTCGGAGAGGGCGCCGGCCGCCGCCCGCACCAGCTCCGTGTCGCCCAGGATGTTCAGGATCGCGATCCGGACGCCCGGGGCGACCTCGAACAGCGGCAGCTCCCGGGTGACGCCGGCGACGTCGACGGTGTACGTGTCCCTGTCCGTCATGGCGCGAGCTTACGCAGCGCCCGCCAGAAGAGCAGCTGCGACAGCTCGCGGGCAAGGTCGGCCAGCGTCTCGAGGTCGTCCAGGCCCGACCGGCGCCGCTCCGGGCTGCGGGCGCGGAGAGCGGGCCCGACGAGCTGCTCGATCAGGCCGGCCTCGCGGTCGACCGACGTCCGGAACGCACGCAAGTGGCGCGGCGCGATCCCGTACCGCGCGAGCCCGCCGCACGCGAGCGCGATCTCCGCGTCCGACTCGGGATAGCGCTTCTCGCCGGCCTCGGTGCGGGGCATGATCAGGCCGTAGTCCTCGAGCTCGCGCGCGAGGCCGGCGTCGATCCCGGCCCGCTCGCAGAGCTCGCCGAGGTCGATCTCGTCCTCGGACTCGGTCAGGCCGACGGCCCGCTTGCGGCGGCGTTCCTTCGCGACCGGCGAGGCCAGCTGCTGCCGAATCACGCGCAGCGGGAGGAACTCGTCCCGCTGGAGGCGCAGGATCGTCTCCAGCCGCTCCACGTCCTCGTCCGAGAAGAGGCGATAGCCTCCCTGCGTCCGCCGCGGCGCCAGCAGGCCCTGATCCTCGAGGTACCGGATCTTGGAGATCGAGATGTCGGGGAACTCCTCCTTGAGCATCCCGCAGACCGTCCCGATCGTGAGCAAACGCTGTTTCGGGGAGGCAGTCGCAGCCATTTCAGCGGTTCAGGAACGTCATTCGGTACTTGCCGATCTGTACCTCGTCGCCGTCCTCGAGCTGCGCCGCCTCGACGCGCTTCCGGTTGACGAAGGTGCCGTTCAGGCTCCCCTGGTCCTCGATGAAGAAGCCGCCGTCGCGCGCGACGAGCACGGCGTGCTTGCGCGAGACGGTGACGTCGTCGAGGAAGATGCCGCAGTCGGGGGAGCGGCCGATCGTGGTGGAGTCGGCTTCGGGATGGAACGTCTCCCCCGTCCTCCCGCCGCCTGAGCGGACGACCAGGGCCGGCCCGCTGACGCCGAGGTCGTCGAGCGCGTCGGCGGACTCGAGCGCGGCCTCCTCGGGCGTGAAGGTCTGCGTGGCCTCGACGCCGCCGTCGTCCTTGGTCAGCAGCGCGCCGCAGCGGGAGCAGTAATTGGCGGCTTCCTGGTTCTGGAAGCCGCACTCCTGGCAATAGATATGGCTCACTCTGTCGCCGGTGGTGCGGCTTTCGCAGCGAGGATGGCGGTCAGGTGGTCGACGTCCACCTGGTCGAGCACGCTCCGGCCCTCGGTCTTCTGCAGCCGCGCGACGAGCTCCGCGCGCAGGATGTCGATCTTCCCGTGCAGGAGCCGGCGCTGGTAGGAGATCTCGTTCTCCTCTCGCGTCAGATCGTCGATCAGCTTCTTGAGGTCGTCGTCGGTGAGGCTCGCGAGATCGGGCAGGGGTTCCACCGGACCGCCTTTCTGGGTCGAGGTCGCCCTCATTGAAGCAGCAGGCCTCACAAGGGTCAACCTCAGGTTGAGACTTGTGCGACCCCCTCCGTGGCCATGATGTCCTCGACGAGGGTGCGGAACTCGTCGCCGAGCACCTCCGAGTCCTCGGCCGTCTCGCCCTCCGCGTAGACGTGCACGACCGGCTCGTCCGGATCCGGGAGGAGCTGCGCCCAGCCGCGCTCGTCGAACACCTTGATCCCGTCCGTCAGGTCGACCTCCCGCTCCTTGAGCCGTTCCGTGAGCACGCGCATGACGGTTCCCTTCAGCGCGAACGGGCACTGCAGCTGCCGGTGGACGAGCGTCGGCGCGGGCAGCTCGGCGACGAGCTCCGACAGAGGGCCCTCGATCGGCGCGAGCAGCTCGAGGAGCTTGCAGAGGCTCGCGACCGCGTCGTAGGCAGGCAGGAACTCCGGGAAGACGTAGCCGCCGCCGACGGCGCCGGCGAAGATGACGCCGTCCTCCGCGGCCGCCTTCGTGAGGTCGGCGAGCGACGCAGGAGTCCGCACCACCTCGAGGCCGCTGCCCTCGAGCATCCGGTCGACCTGGCTCGTGACCGTGACTGGGAAGGCGAGCTTCCCGGCGCGGCCGTTCGAGCCGATCAACCGCAGGAACAGGAGCAGGCTCTGCTCGACCGGGATCTCGCGGCCGCCCTCGTCGACCATGTACAGCCGCTCGGCGGCGCGGTCGAAGACGACGCCGATGTCGGCGTGGACGGCGGGGACGAGCTGTTTGACCTGGCCGATCGCCTCGCGCAGGAGCGCCGAGCCCGGATCCGTGCGGTCGGTCGTGAACCCGTGCGCCGAGACCGCCTCGACCTCGAGGGGGCCGAGCAGGAGCGGGAGGACGAACGACGCGGCCGAGTAGCCGTAGTCCACGACGAGCCGGAACCCGCGGGCGCGGATCGCGTCGACGTCGACGCTGTCGAGCAGATCCTGCGCGTAGCTCTCGCGGACGCGGGCGGGGTACGTCACCGAGCCGATGTCTCCGAATGCGGCCCGGCGCAGCTCCCCGCGCGTGTAGTTCTTCTCGATCTCCTTCTGCAGGCCCGCGGTCAGCTGAATCCCCGGCGGCTCGAAGAAGCGGATCTGGACGACCTCCGGATCGGCCTGGCTCGTCCCCACGTGGAACCCGGCGGCGTAGCCCTCCATCTTGAGGACGTGCCGCGCAATCGAGGCCGGCAGCACACGCAGGTCTGCGACGTCGACGCCCGTCCCCGTGAAGCCGGAGATCATCGCCCGCTTGATCATCCTGCACGCGGGAGCGGACTCGCGGCTCGCGACCACGCGGGCACCGCGCTTGAGCGCCGTCCCGAGGGCCGCCGCGAGCCGGACCGCGACCTCCGGCGTCAGGTCGACGTTGACGAGGCCGGAGACGCCCTCACGCTCGAACAGCCGCGGTGACGCGCGCGACTCCCAGATCAGGCTCTCGGTGATCCGGGCTCCCGACTCGACCTCCTTGTACGGATAGATCCGGACCCCCGGCATGACGACGCTCTCGGAGCCGATCGTCACCTCGTCGCCGATGGCGGCGCCCTCCTGCACGTGGACGTGGGCGCGGATGTCGCAGGAGCGGCCGACGATCGCGCCCTCGATCAGCGCGCTGCGGCCGATGTGCGTGGCGGCGTCGATCACGCAGCGGGCGGTGCGCGCGCGCTCGCGCAGCGTCACGCTGTTGGACAGCACCGAGTGCTCCCCGACCGTGGCGTCGTGGGCGATCCGGCAATAGTTGCCGACGTAGGCGGGCCCCTCGATCCGGTCGAGATCCTCGATTTCGACGCCCTCTCCGAGCCAGATGTCGCCGCGGATGCGGATCCCTTCGATGTTGAGCTTGACGTTCTGCTCGAGCGCGTCGAAGTTCGCCTGGCGGTACTGGTCGAGGTCGCCGATGTCCTGCCAGTAACCGTCCATCGCATAGCCGTAGATCGGGCGGCCCATCTCGAGCAGGTACGGGAAGAGCTCCTTCGAGAAGTCGTAGGGGCGGTCGGTCGGGACGTGCTGCAGGACCTCTGGCTCGAGCACGTAGATGCCGGTGTTGATCGTGTCCGAGAAGACCTGGCTCCACGAGGGCTTCTCGAGGAAGCGCTCGACCCGGCCGTCCTCGTCCGTGACGACGATCCCGAACTCGAGCGGATTCTCGACGGACTTGAGGCCGATCGTGACCGCGGCGCCGCGCTCGCGGTGGAACGCGATCAGGGCGCTCAGGTCGAGATCGCAAAGCGCGTCGCCGGAGATGACGAGGAACGTCTCGTCGAGCCGGTCGGCCGCGAGCCGAACTGACCCGGCGGTGCCGAGCGGCGACTCCTCGACCGAGTAGCCGATCTCCATGCCGAGGGTCTCTCCGGTGCCGAAGTAGCCGCGGATCGCCTGCGGCAGGAAGGCGACGGTGACCACGACGTCCGTCAGCCCGTGGTCGCGGAGCAGCTCGAGGATGTGCTCCATGCACGGCTTGCCGACGATCGAGACCATCGGCTTCGGCTGGTTCGAGGTCAGCGGCCGCAGCCGGGTACCCTCACCGCCGGCCATGACGACGGCCTTCACGTCCCCGACCGCCTTCCCTTTGCACTGTGCCCTCCGGCCTCGCACCGCCACCGGCGACTCGGGAACGTGAACGAGTTCATCGGCGGAGCTCTCTCCAGGCGCTCGACGCGTAGAGCGCACCGGCGACGACGGCGAGCCCGAGGCCGGTCCAGAAGACCCAGTAGGGCCAGTCGGTGGCGCGATGGGTGACGAGCAGGCAGCCGATGCCGACGTACAGGATCCACGTCGCGGTCTTCCCGATCAGGTTCACGTCGAGGCGGTACCCCTGCGGAGCGATCGCCTTGTAGCCGAGCATGAGGATCAGGTCGCGGCCGATGATCACGACGAGCCCTGCCCACGGCATGTGGTCGGCGACGAAGAGGAGGATCACGGCGGCGTCGATCAGAAGCCGGTCGGCGAGCGGATCCGCGACCTTGCCGAAGTCGGACTCGACCCGCCACCTCCGCGCGAGGAAACCGTCGATCTGGTCGGTCACGCCGGCGACACCGAAGACGATCCCGGCCGGCCAGCTGTGGCCGCCCTCGGCGGTGAGCATCAGCGCGACGAAGACCGGGATCAGGCCCAGGCGGGCCACCGTCAGCGCGTTGGGCAGCTGCGCGAGCGGGGCAGGTACGGCGCGCGTAGCCATGGGACAAGGATAATCCCCCGAGCCCACCCGTCCTTTCCGGCCGTGGCCTCCGGCGCAGCCCCACCCACTAAGGGTGGGGATGAACCCTCCTCCCTCTCGGTCGACGATACCGGCCGACTGCGCGCCTGTCTGTGCCGAAACTGTGCCGAAACTGTGACGATTCGTCCCCGTGGCCGAGACGCTCAGCCTGCCGGGGTTCGTGGACGCGCACTGTCACGCCTTCCAGCGGGCGCTCCGCGGCCGCGGCGGCGGGAGCGACTTCTGGGCCTGGCGCGACCTGATGCTGGCCGAGGCCGGACGGCAGACGCTTGAGCTTGTCCGCCGCGAGTACGTCCTCGTCTACCGCGAGCTTCGGCGCGCTGGCTACACCACCGTCGGGGAGTTCCACTACCTCGGCTTCGACGAGGCTCTCGCCGCCGTCGAGGCCGCCGAGGAGGCCGGCATTCGGATCGTCCTCCTACTCGCCGCCTACGGCCGCGGGGGTCTCGAGCGGTTCCGCCAGGGGTCGGCCGCCGAGTATCTGCGGCAAGTCGAAGACCTGCGCGGCCGCGGGATCCCGGTCGGCGTCGCCCCCCATTCCGTCCGCGCCTGCCCGGCCGACTGGCTCGAAGAGATCGGCCGGTACGCCTCCGCGGAAGGGCTCCCGCTCCACGTCCACGCCGACGAGCAGCCGCGGGAGATCGAGGAGTGCCTCGCGGAGCACGGCGTGCGCCCGATCGAGCTGCTCGACCGGACCGGCTGCCTGAGCGAGCGCACGACCGTCGTCCACGCGACCCACGCGAACGGCGACGAGCTCGACCTGCTTGCCCGCGCGGGAGCGCGGATCTGCGCCTGCCCGACCACGGAGGCCAACCTCGGCGACGGCTTCCTTCCCGTCGAGCGCGTGTGCACGCGCGGGATCGGCATCTGCATCGGCTCCGACTCCAACGTCCGCATCGATCCGCTGGAGGAGCTGCGCGAGCTCGAGGGAATCGGGCGGCGCCAGTCCGGCCGCCGCAACGTGCTCTCGACGGGGACGCTCCTCTGCTACGGCGCCGACGAGGGGGCCGGCGCGCTCGGCCTCGAGGAATGGGACGACGTCGAGGTCGATCTCGGGCATCCTTCCCTGCGAGGAGTCGAGGACGTGTTCGAAGCGCTGATCGCAGGCTGCGGCGCCGATGTGTTCCGCGATGTATGAGTGGCGCGAGCACACCGCAGAGCTCGAGCTCGTGATCGAGGCCGACAGCGCGGAGGACCTCTTCGAAGACGCCCTCCGCGCCTTCGGCGAGCTTGTCGGGCGAGGCGAAGGGGAGCCGGCGCGACACGAGGTGCGCGCCGAGGGCACCGATCACGCCACGCTGCTCGCCGCCTGGCTGGAGGAGCTGATCTTCCTCGCCGAGGCGCAGGACTTCGTCCCCGAGCGAACGGTCTCACTCGACCTCGACGGGGCCGCACTGCGGGCCTCCGTCGAGGGGCGGCGCGACGCGCCCGCGCATCTCGTCAAGGCGGTCACCTACCACGGCCTCGCCGTCGAGCGGCACGAAGGCGGCTGGCGGGGCAGCTTGGTGCTCGATGTCTGAGGCGCCGCTTGCGGTGCCGACATCAGGCTGCACGGGCTCTGCCCGTGCAGCCGTCTGCAATGAGCGGCCGACACAATCGAACCTATGACGAAGACGCCCGAGCCGCGCCGTCTCGACGACACGCTCTACGAGATTCCGGCCGACGCACGCGCCGACATGCGGGTACCGGCGCGGATCTTCGCAAACGAGGAGATCCTCGCCGAGATCCGCCGGGACCGCTCGCTCGAGCAACTGCAGAACGTCGCCACGCTCCCCGGGATCGTCGACGCGGCGATCGCGATGCCCGACATCCACCAGGGATACGGCTTTCCCGTCGGCGGGCTCGCCGCGACCGAGCTGCCTGACGGCGTCGTCTCGCCCGGCGGCGTCGGCTACGACATCAACTGCGGCGTCCGCCTGCTAGCTCTGCCGCTGACAGAGCACGAGTTGGGCGCTCGCCGCACGCCGCTCGTCCACGAGATCTCCCGCAACGTTCCTGCGGGCGCCGGCAAGGAGAACCGCAGGGCCCTCTCCCGCGCTGATCTCGACCGCGTTCTCGCCGAGGGCAGCCGCGTCTTCGGCAGCGACGACGACGTCGACCGCACCGAGTCGAACGGCTGCCTTCCCGGGGCCGACCCCGGCGCAGTCTCCGAGCGGGCGCGCGAACGCGGCAGCGGACAGCTCGGGACGATGGGCTCCGGGAACCACTTCGTCGAGCTGCAACGCGTCGAGCGGATCTTCGACCCGGAGGCGGCGGACGCATTCGGTCTCCGGGAGAACCAGGTCACGGTACTGATCCACTCCGGGTCACGCGGCCTCGGGCACCAGGTCTGCACCGACTACGTGAAGCGGATGGACGCGGTGCTCGGGAGCTACGGGATCACGCTCCCCGATCGTCAGCTCTCCTGCGCGCCCGCGTCGTCGCCGGAAGGCCGCGCTTACCTCGGCGCAATGGCCGCGGCGGCGAATTTCGCCTGGGCCAACCGCCAGGAGATCGCCAACCGGGTACGCGAGGCGGTCGAGAGAGTGCTCGGCCGCGAGGCTGCGGCTGGAAGCCGGCAGGTCTACGACGTCGCGCACAACGTCGCGAAGGCCGAGCGCTACGACGGGCGCGAGGTCCTCGTTCACCGAAAGGGAGCGACCCGCGCTTTCCCGGCCGGGTCGGAGGAGATCCCGGCCGCCTATCGATCCGTCGGCCAGCCGGTGTTCATCCCGGGAAGCATGGGGACGTCCAGCTACGTCCTCGCCGGCGACCCCGGGTCACTCGAGCGCTCGTTCGGGACGACGTGTCACGGCGCCGGCCGGCGCCTCAGCCGCACGGCGGCCAAGAGGGAGATCGGCGGCGCCGACCTCCGGCGGCAGCTCGAAGCGCAGGGGATCGTCGTCCGCTCGCCCTCGAATTCGGGCCTGGCCGAGGAGGCCCCCTTCGCTTACAAGGACGTCGAGGCTGTTGTGGACGTCGTCGCCGCAGCCGGGCTCGCGCGGCGCGTCGCGCGCGTCGTCCCGCTGGGAGTCGTGAAGGGCTAGCGGCCGGCTCTGCGGGCCCAGGAGCGCGTCCAGTAGGCCGTCCGCACGAGGTAGGCGCGCTCGGCCGACCGGCCGCGCAGCCCGTAGGCCCCGTCGTAGCTCTCGTACCGTCCACCTCGGCCCGCCGGCTCGATCTGCGTCCCTTCCCCCCACTCGTTGTAGCTCGTGATCGTCACGAGGTCGGCGTGCGCGTCGAGTGCCGCCCGCCACATGCAGTCGTATGTCGCTCCGCCGTCGCGCGGCTTCACGCGCGGGTCGCCGTTGATGGGATACGCCTGGTACCCCGGCCCGACGGACGGCGCGCACTGGATCCCGGCGGCGTGCGCCTGCCGGCAGAAGCGCCCGAACTTGGCGCCGCCGTACTCGAGGATGTCGTACGTGTAGAAGCCGGCGAACCCGGCCCGCGCTGCGAAGCCGACGTGGTTCGTTTGCGCAAACACGCGGAGCCCGCTGAGGCCGAGATTCAGCTCGGCCCACTCGTCCGAGGTGAAATCCTCGGCGCGATAGACGTAGGCGTCCCTGATCCCGAGGGCGCGCAGGTGCTGGAGATCGGAGCCGACGCTCGCAGGAGATCGCCCGGTGTACGGCTCGAGGTGGACGGCGACCGTGAGGCCGTACTTGCGCGCGACCCGAACCACCTCCGGGAGCCGCTCGTCCTCCGCGGACCCCCAGCCCCACCAGGAGCTCACGACTTCGTCGACGTGCGCGTGCGCGATGTCCCGCATCTGCGCGCGCAGCACGCGCGGGTCAGAGCTCGAGTACGCGCCGCGCGCCGGGAAGAACGCCGACGCGACGTCGAACGGCGGGGCGTGGCCGTTTTGCTGCCAGTGTGCGTACCCACCGTCGTGGGCCGGATTGGAGTACCAGGGATAGAAGAAGATCGCGCTCCGGACCTCTCCGGCGCGCGCCGCCGCCGGCCCTAGCAGGAGCGCGCACAAGACTGCCGGCATGAGCCGCCGCATCGCCACGATCTTTTCACAGTCGTCGGTAGAAACCCTCGTGCGGAGCGCTCACACGAGGGATACCGAATCCGCGCCCGAGAGGCCGATATTCGGAACGAGCTACGGCCCCGCTCGCTCCTCCTCCAAACGGTTTCGAGCCCGAAGGAGGTGAGCTGAAAATGAGGTTTACGAGCTGGTTCGACTCCTTCCGGGGGCGCTACAGCCGTGAGGAGGGTCAGACGATGGCCGAGTACGCCGTCGTTCTGGGAACGATCGCCGTCGGCTGCGTGGTCGCGTTCACGGCCCTGGCCGGAGGCGTCTCGAACGCAATCAACGCCGCGGCCGGCATGTTCGGCTAGCAGACACAAACAAAAGCCCCGCAGACGCGGGGCTTTTTGTTGGGGCGCCAAGATTGATGGTCAGCTCCCGTTGCGAGTCCCGCCCGTCCCGTTGAGAGCGTGGCGAACGGCCTCGGTGAGCGCAGCCAGCGAGAAGGGCTTCTGGAGGAAGTAGGCGCCCTCCAGGACCGCATTCGCGGCCGCGACGTCCTCGCTGTAGCCGGACATGTAAAGGCAGCGAACGCCGGGCTTGAGCGTCGTCACCTGCTTCGCAGCCTCGACGCCGCCGATTCCCGGCATGACGACGTCGGTGACGATCAGATCGATCGGGCCGTCGTGCGCCGCCGCCACCGCCAGCGCCGCGTTGCCGTCCTCTGCAACGACGACTCGGTAGCCGCTCTCCTTCAACGCTTCGGCGACGACGCTGCGAACGGCCGGCTCGTCGTCCACGACGAGGATCGTCCCTGAGCCTGCGGCGAGCTGTTTCGCTGGTGGCTCGTAGTGCGAATTCTTCGCGTCTGCCTCGACCGTGGGAAGGAGCATCGTGAAGGCCGAGCCCGTTCCGGGGGTGCTCTCGGCCCACACGAAGCCGCCCGTCTGCTTCACGAACCCGTAGACGCTCGCAAGCCCCAGACCCGTTCCCTCCCCGACCCGCTTCGTCGTGAAGAACGGTTCGAAGAGCTTGGGGATCAGCTCACGTGGGATGCCGGTCCCGGTGTCGCTGACGGCGATGCGCACGTAGTCGCCCGGCGGAATCTCGAACCCGCCCATGGCCGTCACCCGGCTGCGCGCGTCCCGCTCGGCTCTCATCGTGATGTCGCCGCCGCGCGGCATGGCGTCGGCGGCGTTGAGGACGAGGTTGACCAGCGCGTGCTCGAGCTGGGCTCGGTCGACCTCGATGCTCGGGAGCTCGGCGGGCAGATCGTACGTGAGGGAGATGTCGTCTCGAAGCGCCGGCCTGAGCATCCGCTCCAGCGAGCGGATCGACTCTCCCGGATCGACAGCCTCCGGCTGCAGCACCTGTTGCCGGCCAAACGCCAGTAGGCGCTGCGTCAACGCCGCCGCACGTTCCACGCAGCGCCCGAGCTCGCTGACGCTTTCGTGCAGCTTCGGCGAGGCATCCTCCGGCAGACGGCTGAGCGCGAGCGCGCTATGGCCGCCGATCGCCATCAGCAGGTTGTTGAAGTCGTGCGCGACGCCGCCGGCGAGCCGGCCGATCGCCTCCAGCCGTTCCGACTGCTGCAACCGCTGCTCGACGGCGCGCCGCTCGGTCACGTCCACGAACACGCCGACGGCGCCCACGATCACGCCGAAGGCGTCGCGGAGGGGCGCTGCCGACAGCAGCACCTCGATCTGCGCCCCGTCCTTGCGGGAGCGCACGAGCTGCACATTGTCGAGCCGCTCGCCCGCAAGCACACGGGACAGCAACGCGCGCATCTCCGCGTCTTCACCGGCCGGGATAAAGGGAGGCGGCGCTCCGACAGCCTCTTCGGCGGTCCAGCCGAAGATTGCCGTTGCAGCGTCGCTCCACATCGAGACGAGACCCTGAGCATCGACGGCGACGATCGCGAGCGGCGACGCGTCGACGAGCGCGCGCAGCCGCTCGGCGGACTCGAGTGCCGCGCGCTCTGCCCGGAGGCGCTCGGTGATGTCCCTCGCGTTGAGCACGACGCCCCGCACGTGTCTGTCGTCGCGCAAATCGGTGACGTGCGCCTCGACCTGCCGCAACTCGCCGGCTGCGTTTCGCAGCCGGAAGACGAGCTCGCGCGGGATGCCGTGGCTGCCGACCGACCGCAACGAAGGCCGATCGATCTCGTGCACGAAAGAGAAGACGCCGCTGCCGAAGAGATCGCCCTCCGGACGCCCGACGAGTTGAGACACGGACCGGCTGACGTAGCGGCAACCGCCTGCGCCGAGCACGAAGACGAGATCGGTCGAGGACGACACGAGGCTGCGGAAGTGCGCCGTCTGACGGCGTGTCGCTGCGATCAGCGCCCCGGCGAGCAGCAGTGATGTCAGCAGCCCGCCGATGCCGAGCCCCACCTGGAGCGTAATCAGGTGATTGATGTTGTGGTCCTCGGCCGTCCCGATCGTGCGGGCCACGTTGAACGACACGTTCGAGCTGAGCGCGGCGAGCGTCCGCAATCGCATCAGCGGGTCCGAAGGCGACAGATGTTCGTGCGCAGTGAGCGGGATGTCGTCGATTCGTCGCCCTGCAAGCAGCGCGCTGCCGGTCGCTGTGAGATCGCCGATGAGCCGACGCTCCTGCTCGAGTTGCCTCCGAACGAGAGACCCGTGCTCGCCGGGCAGCACGGTCTCGTCGTCATCGCCGTTCACCGATGGAGCCAGGCCTCCGTCGAGAAGGGCGTGTGCGCTCCTGCGCAGGACCGACGCAATCTCCGCTGGATCGGCGTCCTTCCCGGCCTGAACAAGGAGGATCTCGTTTACATACCGCTCGGCGAGCGTTCGCTGCCTGGCCGCGATCTGGATGACCGTGGCGCGATGCGCCGAGTTCTTCGTCGAGCGGACCGAAAGCCCAACTCCCAAGGCGGAAGAGAGTGCGATCGTCAAGAGGATCGCGACGACCGGCCGCCTACCCCGCGCCGCGAACGGTCGAAACGTTGGAGCGCGCACCATCGTCAGCCGGCCTCGAGGAAGGAGTGCATGCCGCCCATGTAGTGGCCCGCCATGTTGCAGAACACCTCGTACCGTCCGGGGCCGAGCTGCAGCCGCACCCGCCGGACCGTGCCCGGCCAAGCCGGTTCCAGAACCGCAATCTGTTGCGAGTGCAACGCGTCCTCATCGACCGTCAACCCGTCGCTGCGCAGCGGCAGGACGTGGTCCTGAGCGCGCACGACGATCAGCTCGTGGTCGACGGGCCCGGCGTTCCTCACGACCAGCTCGACGTCACCCGCAGGAACATGACGCGGCCGCACATCGATCCGGAAGTCCTTCTCGCTGATGCGGACGACGGCGGCGTCGGACGGCACGCCGGACCGCTCGGACCCGCACGCCGTGGCCACGGTGACGAGCACCGCGCAGGTGGCTACGAGAGTGGAGATTCGCCACACTCAGGCGATATCGACTCGATTCGCTTCCCGCTTTAGAACCAGAAACAGCCTGCGACGGGGGCCGCGATTAGCTCGTGATTAGGGCGTCGCGCCACGCTGTCGAGGACGGCCAATGAAAGGAGTGGTGATGTCCAGCACGAGCTGTCGTTGGTCCGGGCAGAAGGAGGGGAAATGAGTCGGAGAGTCATTGCCGCTGTCGTTGTTGTCGCGCTCGCGCTCGGAGCAGGCGTGGCCTTTGCCGCTACGCAGAGAACGGCTTCCAGCGGCACGAACGTGTGTGTGAACGACACGAATGGGCTGATGCGGGTCGCCGAGACCTGTCGCGACGGGGAGCATCCGCTAACGATCGGTGGCGGTGGGGGAAATGGTCAGGTAACGCAGAACGGCACGCTCACTGTTTCCTGGGGCGAGACCGGCGCCGGAAAGGTGCTCCCGCTGACGGGCGTCACCGTGTCCGGCCAGTGCGACGTCTTCCCAGGGCCGTTCGGCGGTGAAGGCGCGAATGCTCGCGTGCTCGTCGAGGCACCGACCGGGCAGACGATGGACGCCTTCCCCGGTCAATTCAATGCGAGCCCCAAGGGTGTCTCGTCGATGCTTCTGCCCCCGGCTGCTTCTCTCTTCCCGGGTATGGGGACGAGCCCTGGGACGCAGTACGCGATCCTGACTGCGAACGCTGCCACCGCGACGATCACGATCGGCGGATCTATAGATCCGGAGTCGAGGACGTGTACATATCTGTGGCAGGCGGTCGAGGCGCCGAACTAGCCGAGGGAGACGAGCAAGACGTGCGGGCCGAGGAGTAACGGGAATCTCCACTCCTCGGCCCCACCGCCGTTTCCGGCGGGTTCCCCAGTCGGGGCGCCGAGATTTGAACTCGGGACCTCTAGTCCCCCAGAGCAATACCACCATGGCGACGGGACACGTCAGGTGTCGACAGAACACGCCATTTAGCAGGGGATTCATCCGCGCGCGACGGCGCGATGCCGCTTCCCTCCACGACCGGGTTTCCCAGGGGTTTGGGCACGGAATGGGCACGGCTACGCGGCGGCGCTGACCAGGTGGACGGGTTCGCGTTGCTGCTCGAGCCTCGCTAGCCGGATCGCCTCAGCCTCGGCCAGCTCCTCGTCGGGAACCTCCGGCGTCGGCAGGTGCATATGCCGACGGTCACGGTTCGATTCGTAGGGTGCGTCCCGTCGGTTCCACGCCAGCTCCCTCGCGGTGGCCGATCGGCCGGTGCGCGTCGGCAATAGGCCGAACACGGTTGGGTCGACGACGAGGAACCATTCGCCGACGCTGAGCTGGGGCGACGGTGTCGTGACGATGACGACCTGCCGGCCGAACGGGTCGAGCGCGAGCCTCGAACTCACCCCGCGGAGTCTACGCGGCACCATCACCATCGCTTATACGGCCGATAAGCTTGGATAGAATCCGCTTATGACCAGCACAGTTGAGAGGCCGAGGTATCTGACCGTCCGCGAGGCCGCGGCAACGTTGCGGCTGGCGCAGAGCACCGTCTACCGGCTCACCCGTACGGGTGTGATCGAGAGCGTCCGCGTCGGCGGCTCGGTGCGGATCCCCGCACGGGCCCTCGAACCCGAAACCGCGAAGGAGGACAACGCATGAGCAGTAAGCCGAGACCGGGAAGCCATCCACCGCCGGGCGGCCATCCATCGCCATTGATCAAGGTGCCGAGGCCGGGCAAGCCGATCGCAGCGCCGAAGCGATGAGCGTCATCGAAGTCGACTACGAGGAGGCGGTCGCGTTCAACGCGGCGGTCGCCGACATGCACGAGACCCGCGACTGGGTCCGGGAGACCCGGGATGCCTGTATGCGCGGCGACCTCGACCTCTCTGACGAGGAGGTGTGGGAGATCGTCGAGATCCTCCGCGACAAGGTCGAGATGTGCGAACGGTGGCAGGCCGCGCTCCGTTACCGGCCGATGCCGATCCCGGTCGCCGCCGAGGCGAAGCCCGAGGAGCCTGCGCAAAACCGGCCGGTGTTCTACCGGGCCGGCCCCTACGGCATGGTCTCGTTCGGCGCCGGCCCCAACGCCTCGTTCGGCACCTCCAGCGTCCGCCCCGGCAACTACGCGCTGAGGAAGGACTGAACTGCGGTGGTGACGCCGGACGTCGCCGAGAGAGCAAGCCGCCTCCGCCCGATCCCGTTCCAACCGATCCGCGAGGGCCAATGCCTCCGCGACGCGTTCGCGGCGTGCCTTCGTGTTCCGGCCGGCTGGCTACCGGAACGGCTCGAGCACGAGAACGTCGAGGACTGGTTCTCCAGCGTGAAGAGCCGCTTCGGCATGGAGCTCCGTTACCTGCATCCCGAGCACGACAAGCTCCCGCCGGCGCTGGACGAGCCGTGGATCGCGATCGTGGAAGCACCGATCACCCCGGGGAAAACACACGCGCTTGCGATGCGCAACTGGACGATCGTGTTCGACCCTGGCGGCTACCGCACCGGCGGCACGCTCGATCCCAGCGAAGTCCGGGCCGCGCTTGGAATCGTCGGCTCCTATGGCGAGGTCGTCGCCGCATGAGGCCGCCAGTGGAGGAGCGCGTCGAGACGCCGAAGCCCGGCTGTTTCGTGCTGGACGGCAGGCTCGACCCGCTCGAGCTCGTCGTCCACGCACTCAACGCGACCGGCGCGACCGGAGTCGGTGACGTGCTCGTTGATGAGCCAGCGGGGAACTGACTTGCTGCCCCAGGATGAGCTTGTCAGCCTCAGCTTCAGCCCTACGCTGAAGATGGCCGCCAAGTGCGCCGACTGCGGCGCCCGACGGTGCCTCTTCCGCCTGATCGGCGGCCAGCTCGTCCCCGCGGTCAAGGTGCGGCCGAAACCGCGTCGTGTCTATATCGCCCGGATTGCGCACGAATCGGACTGCCCCCGCTGGGAGGGCGCGTAAATTGGCGCGCTCAATCGAAGTAAAAATTCTGGGTGACGCGTCGAACTTCACCCGTGAGCTGAAGACGGCTGAGGGCAGCACCAGCAAGTTCGGCGGCACACTCAACACAATGAAGATGGCCGCGGTCGGTGCTGGCATCGGCGGCCTCGCCGTGCTGGGGAAATTCATGCTCGATTCCGTCGCGGCGGCCGAGGGCGCGCAAGCGGCGCACGAGCGGCTTGAACAGGCATTCAAAAACGTCGGACTTTCGTCCAAGGATTTCAGCAAGCAGATCGACGATGCCGAATCGTCGATGCGGAAACTCGGGTTCACGGATACCAATACCGAGACAGCTCTCGGGTCGCTCGTCACGGCAACCGGCAACACCAAGAAAGCGATGTTCGATCTCGGGGTTGCCGCTGATCTCGCCCGGTTCAAACACGTGGACCTCGAAACCGCCACGAAGAACTTGACGGCGGCGATGGGCGGATCACAACGAGCAATCAAACAGCTCGGCATCGTGGTCGCCCCCGTTACCACCGCGGTCGACAAGCTAAAGGCGTCACATGAAGATCTCACGACGGCGGCCGGCAAAGCCGATCTGGCGCAAGCGAAGTTGCAGGACAAGATGGCCACTGGCCAAGAGGTCATTCAGAAGACCAGCGAACTCGTCAAGGGACAAGGCCAAGCGTACGCGGACACTGCCGCGGGCGGGATGGCGCAGTTCAGTGCACAGCTGGACCATCTCCAGGTCGCGCTTGGCAAGACTCTCCTGCCTAGTCTTGGGGCTGCCGTTGAATCCCTGGCGAATCTCCTCGATAACCTCAACAAGCTTCTGGAACCACTGCACTCAGTGAAAAACGCGATAGACCACAATGCCTTCGCTTCGAAAGCTCTCGGTGTGGTTTGGAACTATCTACTCGGCCCGATGGCCTCCGTCAACAGAAGCACATTCCTCCTTACGGCGGCTATCGATGCCGGCAAGATCGCTTTCAACGGGCTGAAGTCTGCCGCTTCTGCAGTCGCTCATTTCTTCGAAGGGGCATTCGCGGCGGCCGTCAGCGCAACCAAAACCCTGATTCACGGTGCCACCGCAACCGTGAAAGCACTGGACACAGCGTTCGATGGTGTCAAGGGTGCCGCCAAATCCGTCGCGAGCTTCTTCTCGGGCGGACTCACCGCCGGGCTCAACAAACTCAAGCCCATCGTTAACGCTGTCAAGGCGATCATCAACGACCTCGCAGCCGCATTGCGCGCCGTCGAAAGCGCAGCCCGCGCGGTGGCCAGCGCCCTATCCAGTATCCATGTTCCGAGTATCCATCTACCGAGCATTCATCTCCCCCACATTCCCGGCACCGCCACCGGCGGGATCGTGACAGGCCCGCAGCTGCGGTTGGTCGGTGAAGCAGGACCGGAAGCCATCATCCCGCTCGGCCGTGGCTTCAAGGGAGGCGGAGGACGAGGCGACACGTACGTGACCGTCAACGTCGCCGGCTCAGTCACCAGCGAGCGCGACCTCGCCCGCACCGTCCGTGACGAGCTCGTCCGTACACAGAACCGCAACGGGCTGATCTTCTAATGGCCGAGTCGGATCGGTCGCTCCGACACTGACGGGGGGTAGCCTAACGTGACAACACGTTCGATGACCCCGCGACTCTGCCTAATACCCCTCCGCTGCGATTGCGCGGCGGCGGGCGCGAAGTTTCGGCTTCTAGAGCGGCTTTGTGGGTCATCTGTGGACGCCGGGTCGGGTTCCGGGGTTTCGGGTGGGTGAGCGTCGCTGCCCGGTGTGCGGCCGGACTTTTTACGCGAAGACGGGTCAGCATCGGTTCTGCACGCCGGTGTGTCGTGAACGTTCGAGGGCGTTGGTGCGGACGGCCGGTCCTGCCAGGTATGGGGGTCGGCATCAGAAGCTGCGGCAGGCGGTTGCGTTGCAGGTCGCGACCGGCGGTGTGGCCTGCGCTCGTTGCGGCGGGCCGATCGTGCTGGGTGACCAGTGGGATCTGGATCACCGGGACGATGGCGCCGGCTACCTCGGCCCTTCCCATGCGTCGTGTAACAGGGCAACCGCTCGCGGGCGGCCCGTTGAGACGTTTGAGGATGACCCGGAGCGCGGTGTCTATTGGGGGCCGCCGGATTGGCATGGGGTGCCGCGTCGGTGGTCGCGGCCGTGGTACGAGTGGAGGACTAGTTGAAGGCGGCTTGCGCCGGCCCGGCTCGCCACTCGACTTCTGCGATGGCGTCGAACTCGTCGGACTCCTCGACGCTCAGGGGCCGGATCTCCTTGACCTCATAGACCATGGAGAACTGCTGGAGGAAGTCGCCCACGGCAAGCGGCTCGTCTCGTTCAAGTTCGAAGCGGCTGCCGTCTGAGACGCGCACGTCGTAGCGCACGGAGCGCACCCTAAACGACGACGACGCCCTTTCGGGCGCCGCGCCGGATGAATGAGCGTCACGAGCAGGCGGACAACTCGAGACGCACTCTACTCGACGCGGCGGAGGTCATCGTCTGTCGTCCGGTGTCCTAGGTAGCGTGCGCCGAGATGAATGCGTCGATTTCACGGAGCAGGGATGGACGACCACGAGCAGCTTGACGTAGAGCTCGCCGAGATCGCGGCGACCGAGGCACGTCTCTATGCCCGTGCGCGTGGCATGGAGGTCCCGGCCGAGGCATACGTCCGCACGGACGCCGAGATCGAGCGTTCCGTCGAGCTGGCACGCACGGCGCCGCCACCACCTCCCGGTGTGGTTCGCATCGATCCGGCGACGCTGCCGCAGCCGATGAGCGAGGAGCAGGTCGAGGCCGAACTTCACCGTCAAGAGGAGCACCGCGATCTCCTGCAGGTCCTCACCCCCAGCGGAAAGCTCAAGACGTATCGGATGAGGAATGAGCGCTTTCACCGCGTTCCGCCGAGAAGACGTCAGGGCGACGATGGCGTCTCCGTGATGCCGCGTCGCCAGGCGACGACATCGCGCCGTCGTCCCAGCAATCGTGCCCGTCGTGTCGTCGCCTCACGCGACGGCCCATCAGAACCCTCTGACGATCCGTTAGCGTATTTCCGCCCCGTTCAGGGGCCGACGGCGGTTGCGCAGGCGTTCGAGCGGGCCTTCGGGGGTCCGCGGTGAGAAGGCGAACGCCGCGGCGCCCCGAGTATCGCTGGAACCGTGCGAGCGCTTTGCAGCTCGCCATCCGGATGCATAAAGCGCAACTCCGGGAGCTCGCCGACCTTCTTCCGCCGGACGAGTACGAGGCGCTGCTCGACATCTTTGACCGCATGCATGTGCGGGAGCGTCAGCGGTTCGCCCGCTGGAAGGGCGTGGCGTGAAGCTGCGGAAGCCGAACGGTGAGCGGTGGTTCTCCCCCGAGGAGGACGCGGCGCTGATGCGTCTCGTGTTCGAGGCGTTCGACCTTCGCAACGGCCCGTACTACCGCGACGCGGTCGAGGCGATCGCCGACTGGTCGGAGCGGACACGTCCTGACCGGCTCGAGCGGCACGCGCGGAGGGAAGCCTCGTGAGCCTTGAGGAGATCCGTCGCGATGCCGAGCTCGCCGCGCAGGACATTGATTTCGACGTCAGCGACAACGGAGCCGCGGCCGAGCCGCCGCTCCAACTCGCCGTCGTCACGCTCGATGACTTCGCTGCAGTCGACGAGGCGGGAGCCGATGCGCTCGTCGGAGATGCCGATGGTGCGGTCATCCCGGAGGACGGCGACATCATGTTCTACGGCGACGGCGGCGCCGGGAAGACGACGCTCTGTGTCGACCTTGCCTGCCACCTGGCCGCCGGCGACGAGTGGCTCGGGCTTCCGGTTACGCGCGCGACTCGCGTCCTGCTCGTCGAGAACGAGGGGCCGCGTCCGCTGTTCCGGGCAAAGCTGCGGCGCAAGCGCGACGGCTGGGCCGGCTCGCCCCTCGAAGATCGCCTCGTCGTGCTCGAGGCGCCCTGGGGCGGACTCAGTTTTGGGGATCCCGAGTGGCAGCAGGCGCTCGCGGCGACGATCCGCGACCGGGAGATCGACGTCGTCATCGTCGGGCCCGTCACCCGCTCCGGCATGAACGAGGCCGGGACACTACAGCACGTCCGAGACTTCATGGACCTCGTCCGCGATGTCCGCACGCTCGCCGCTAGGAGGGTCGCGTTCATCCTCGTCCACCACGAGAACAAGGGCGGCCAGGTATCCGGCGCGTGGGAAGGTTCTGGGGACACCCTCTTCCACGTTCAGGGGCAGGGGCACGGGCGGACGCGGCTGTACGTCCAGAAGGCTCGTTGGGCGAGCGCGCAGCACGCGACCACGCTTCACCTGGCCTGGATCGACGGTGACGGATTCGTGCTCGAGGACAAGCCCGAGCTCGACGACGAGACGATCGGCGAGCAGGTCATCGCCGTGATCGCCGATAACCCGGGCACCGGCTGGACGAAGGTCGAGACGTCAATCAAGGGCGTCCGCAACGACCGAATCCGGGTGGTCCGAGACATGCTGCTTCGCGACGGTCGCCTCGTGAACGTCGTTAAACGGGATGGCGTTGACGTGGCGCTCGACCACTGTCCGGAGCGTTCTCCGGCTCGCCTGTATCTCGCCGATGACCCGACCATCACACATCTGCGCCCGGGGCGGGGCGCAGACGGGGCGCAGGCTGTGCCCGCCTTGGGGGCGGAACCGGAAGCGTCTCTGCGCCGTGCGCCCCGCCCTATAGGGGGCGCAGGCGTAGGGGCGCAGGCCGCCCCCTCCGAAAACGAGCTCGAGTGGCGATGAGTGACCGGCCGAAACAGCTCACCTTGGATGACGAGGCCGCGACCGTCGACGCGGTCGCCGAGGGCTTCGACGAGTGGTCCGTCTTCCGGGCGCCGATGCCGAAACGCCGCTGGCGCACCGTCGATGAGCTCGCGGCGCGCTGGCGCATCGGGCCGGAGATGGCGGCCGGGTTCCTCGCGAACTTCCAGGCGCAGGGGCTCGCGGAGGAGCGTGGCGGTTACTGGCGGGCGACCGAGCTGGCGCGGAGGCGGTTCCGGTTCCTGGTCGGCTTCGGCGACGAAGACGAGGCTGCGGCGTGACCGAACTGCTCCGGATGCGCGAGGTCGCCGCGATGCTCGGGGTCAGCTCGCGGACGGTTCAGCGGTGGGTCGACGAGGGAAGGTTGCCGGCGCCGTTCGTGCTGAGCTCGCGGGCGCTGCGGTGGCGTGAGTCGGAGATTCTCGAGTGGCTCGAGGGGAAACGTCACATCGCGTCACGTGACGCCACGTCGCATTTACTCGTCACTTGCGCGGACCCGGAGTCGGTGCCATGATCCCGACTGGCTGCCGGGGCAGCCACCCGCTACAGACAACCGCCCCGGCGAGGAAGGAAGGTACACCGTGACTAGCGCGGAGGAACAGCGCGTGGCGTCTGAACAGCGCGTGGCGTCGCAGATCATGGAGATCACCGAGCAGATCCGGGGGATCACCGAGGAGCTCAACCGGTGCATCGAGTTGGCGAGGGCGAATCGCGACGGACTCGCCAAGAGCGTCGCCCGAATGCGAGCGATCAGCGCAGGAGGTGGCGATGCCTAGCCTGCAACGTGGGCAGGTGTTCAAGCTTCCCGGCGGCTCGTGGGCGTATCGCCACTACGACGCGAACGGGAAGCGCCGCCAGCAGGGCCGTTTCGCGACGAAGGGCGAGGCGTCGAAGGCGCTCGAGAAGGCGCTCCGGCGCCACCGTGACCCGCTGACCATCGCCGAACTCGTCGACGAGTACCTCGGTCAGCACATCGCCGAGGCGAACACCCTGGCGACGCTGGCCGCGAGGTTGAAGCACGCGAAGGACGCGTTCGGGGACGTGCGGGTTGACCGCCTGTACGTCCCCGAGATCGCCGCGTGGCGGAAACGGCTACCGCCGGGGTCGGCGTGGCACATCGCGAAGGCGCTCCGGCAGGTGCTCCATTACGCGGTCGCCTCCGGGATGGTCGACGACAACGTCGCGGTCAAGGTGCCGAACCCGGAGCCGAAACGAAGGGAAAGGCTGTCGTTCGAGTCGTGGGAGGAGGTCGACGCGGTCGCGGACGAGCTCGGCTCCCCCATTCCGGTCATCGTCGCCGGGACGGGACTCAGGCCGGAGGAGTGGATCGCGTTGGAGCGCCGCGACGTCGACCGGCAGGCCCGTCTCCTGCACGTGCGGCGCGTCTACACCGCGGGCGAGCTGAAGCTGTACGGGAAACAAGCGCGGTCGTTGCGGACGGTGCCGCTCCGGCAACGCGTGCTCGACGCGCTCGACAGTCTCCCTCCCCGGCTCGACACGCCCCTCCTGCTCCCGGGCGAGAACGGCGGGCATCTCAACCTCCACGACTGGCGTCGCAACGAATGGACGCCCGCCGTGAAGGCAGCCGGCCTCGCCCACCGGCCGCCGAACAGCCTCAGGCACACCTATGCATCGTTCAGCATTGCCGCCGGCCTCAGCCTGTTCGCGTTGGCTCGGCGGATGGGAACGAGCGTCGAGCAGATCGACGAGACGTACGGGCATTTGTTGCCGGACGCTGTCGACTATGAGCGTCGACTGCTGGACGATTTCGATCAGCAGGCGGGCGGTGAGGCGGTCGCGCGGAAGTGATTTTCAACGCTTCATAAGCGGCATCACAGAGTCAAGCTCGATTTCCGCCCAGCAAGTTCGCTTAAGGTCGAACCCATGATTTGCCCACGTCGCATTGATGACCTTGCGCCCGTGAGCCTGGATCCATTCAACAGCAGGGATGTGGTCGGCGTCGCTCGACAATAGGATCGCGACGTCGTAGGCACCTTCGCCAGCCAGCGAGAGAAGGTCGGTGACGACGGCGGTGTCGACTCCTTTCTCGGGTGCCCACGTGAATGGCGCTCCGCATGCGCAAGCCTCGTTATCCCTACCGCATGTTGAGCAGTGGATCTTCCGACGCTTCGACTTGCGTTCGCGGATGCGCACGTTGAAGCTGGGCTGACGGTCAAGCCACCCCTCGAGCCATCCACGCAGTTTCCCTTCGGTCGCGGGATTGTATGAGGCATAAACGAGCGTCTCCTCAAGGGCCAGGGACTCAGTGATCCCGGCTGCCTCCAGCTTCTTCCGCGCCTCGTCCAGAAGGACTCGCGGTACCGCGGTCCAGTCCAGTTTCGTGCTGGCCGCACGATCGTTCCAGTTCAACTGGAAGTTCCAGAAGTCGATGAAGACTCGCGTTGCGTAGGCCATCCCTTGTTCCTCCGTTGGCGCCTAGACCGTGGCTAGACACAATACGGGGAACGCTTTCGCGTTCCCCGGGAACGAAATACGCCCAGACCCAAACGCCCGGGCGGGGATGTCATGACCGTACGGTAGCAACGGAATCGGGGTGTTTCAAGGGCCGCCGCACCCCCGATTGGGTGCCTTTTCACGCCGTTTAGGCACGGATTGGACGTCGATGAGTAGCGCCGCCAGTCCATGGTCCGACGAGAAAGGCCCTCTCACCAGGGCCTTTCTCGTATCGGGGCGCCGAGATTTGAACTCGGGACCTCTAGTCCCCCAGACTAGCGCGCTAACCAGGCTGCGCCACGCCCCGTGGCGGGCTCATGGTACCGCCTAGCCGAGGCGCTTATACAGGCGGTCGATCAGGTCCGGCATCTGCTCCAGCCGGTCGGTGATCACGCGCAGGCGGTACTCGCGGAAGTGCTCCGGCTCGACGCCGAGCGCGCCGGCCAGTGTCTTGACGACGTCGTTCGAGGGCACGGGCCGATTCCCGTGAACGAGGTGGTTGAGGTAGCCCGCCGACAGCTTCGTCTTGTCGGCGAGCGATCGGTACGTATGGCCCGACTCGTTCATGAGCCGCTCGACCGTCGGGCCGAAGGACTCTTCGCTGAATCGTCTGCGTCTCGCTATGACAGCTTCTCCAGGGCCTTGGCCGCAAGCTCACCGGCCGGCACGGGTTCGTCTTCCCCGTTCTCCCGTTGGCGAACGTCCACCTTACCTTCCTCGCGCGCCTTCTTCCCGACGGTCACGCGAATCGGGCACCCGATCAGGTCTGCGTCGGCGAACTTCTCGCCGGCGCGCGCGTCGCGATCGTCGAGCAGGACGTCCAGCCCGGCCGCGTCGAGCGCCCCGGCTGACGCGTCGGCCTGCTCCTCGAGCCCCGGCAGCGCGACGACATGGACGTGGTACGGCGCAATGGCCGCCGGCCACACGATCCCGCTGTCGTCGTGGTGCTGCTCGACGACCGCGGCGATCGTCCTGCCCGGGCCGAGGCCGTAGCTACCCATCACGATCAGCCGCTCCTGCCCGTCCTCGTCGAGGTAGGTCGCGCCGAACGACTCGGAGAAGAACTTCCCGAGCTTGAAGATGTGACCGACCTCGACCGCGGTGTGGACGACGAGCTTCCCGCCGCACTCGGGGCAGGCATCGCCTTCGTTCGCCTGCCGGATGTCGGCGAAGCGCGGCTCGAAGTCCCGCCCCGCTTCGACTCCGCGGAGGTGCCGGCCGTCGCGGTTCGCGCCCGTGACGAACTGGCCGCTGCGAAGAGTCTCGTCGGCGATCACCTCGACCTCGTGGACGCCGACCGGCCCGATCGAGCCGCCGCCCGCACCGAATGCCCCCCGGATCTCGTCCTCAGTGGCAGGCCTGAAGGCGGACTCGAAGACGGTCATCAGCTTCTCTTCGCTGAGCCGATCGTCGCCACGTACGAGCGCCAGAACGAGCCGGTCACCGACCACAACGGGCATTGCCTTGGAGGTCGCCGCGGCGTCGATCCCGAGCATCTCTGCGAGCTGCTCGATCGTGGTGACGCCCGGCGTCTCGATCTCTTCGGGCGCGGCCAGAGGCTCCGGAAACTCGGGCGCGCGCGGGACACCGCGTGCGGCCTCGATGTCGGCGAAGTAGTCGCCGTTCACGCAGCGCATGAGCTCGTTCTCACCCGACTCGGTCGGCGCGAGGAAACCCGAGGACTCTTTCCCGCCCATGATCCCGGACTCCGCCTCGACCAGGTAGACCTGCAGGCCGCAGCGCTTGAAGATCTTCTCGTACGCGCCCGCCTGGCGGTCGAAGCTCTCGTCCAGCCCGGCCTCGTCACGGTCGAAAGAGTACGCGTCCTTCATGATGAACTCCCGCACCCGCAGAAGCCCGCCGCGCGGACGGGGCTCGTCACGCTCCTTGGTGCTGAAGTGGTACCAGGCCTGCGGAAGCTCCTTGTACGACTGAATCTCTCGCGCGTGGAACGTCATCGTCTCTTCGTGTGAGAACGGCAGCACGAACGGACGGCCGCTGCGGTCCTGGAGCCTGTAGACAATGGGAATCGTGATCCGGCCGCTCGTCTCCCATAGCTCTGCGGGCGTCAGTACCGGGCCGAGCATCTCCTGTGCGCCGATGGCGTTCATCTCCTCGCGGATGATCTGGACGACCTTCTGGTGCACGCGCCAGCCGAGCGGCAGGTACGTCCAGAGCCCGGCGCCGACCTGGCGAATGAAGCCGCCGCGGACGAGGAGCTTGTGGCTGGCCGCCTCCGCGTCGGCGGGAGCGTCGCGCAGGGTCGGCAGAAAGAGCTGTGAAGCCCGAGCGATCATCGTTGCCCGGGCAGACTATTCGGAGAGCGGGATCAGGGAAGCCTCTGCCATGGCCAGGGCAGCAGGCTTTGCCATCTTGAGCCGCTTCGGGCGGTGCATGCCCTCGGCGATCCACTTGTCGATCTCGTGGAAGAGCTCGTCGATCAGGATGTCGGACGAGACCTTCTTGAGCACGCGGCCGTGCGCATAGACGAAGCCGACGTCGCGGCCCCCGGCGATCCCGAAGTCCGCGTCGCCCGCCTCGCCAGGCCCGTTGACGGCGCAGCCGAGAACGGCGACCTCGAAGTGCTGTGGGTACGCGCGCAACCGCTCCTCCACCTTGACGGCGAGCTTCTCCACGCCGACGTTGTCGCGCCCACAGGAGGGGCACGCGATCATGATCGGCCCCCGCTCGCGCAGGCCCAGCGACTTGAGGATCTCGAACGCGACCCGCACCTCCTCGACCGGATCGGCGGTGAGCGAGACGCGCATCGTGTCTCCGATCCCGTCGACGAGCAAAGCGCCCATGCCGACAGCCGACTTGATCGACCCGGCGAAGGGCGTTCCGGCCTCCGTGACGCCGAGGTGCAGGGGATACGGCACCTTCCCGGCGAGCGTCCGGTACGCCCGGATCACCGTCGGCACGTGGCTCGACTTGACGGAGATCTTGAAGTCGTAGAAGTCGAGCGACTCGAGCACGCGGACCTCCTCGAGCGCCGCCTCGACCAGCGCTTCGGCCTGATCCTTGTGCGCCAGCTCGGCGAGGTGCTTGGGCAGCGAGCCGGAGTTGGCACCGATCCGCATCGGGATCCCGGCCGCTTTCGCGGCGCGCACGACCTGGGCGACCTTGTCCGGGCCGCCGATGTTGCCCGGGTTGATGCGAACGGCCGCCACGTTAGCCTCGATCGCGCGCAGCGCGAGCGAGGCATTGAAGTGGATGTCCGCGATCACGGGAATCGGCGAGAGGCGGACGATCTTCCGCAGCGCCTCGGCGTCCTCGGTCTTGGGCACGGCGCAGCGGACGACCTCGCAGCCGGCGGACACAAGCGCGGCGATCTGGGCTGTCGTCGCCTCGACGTCGTGCGTCTTCGTCAGCGTCATCGACTGCACGACGACGGGCGCGCCACCGCCGATCTTGACGCCGCCGACCGAGATCTGCCGCTCGCTCGCCATCGGGCCGAGTCTAGCCGCCGATGCGACTCAGATCGTTCGAGAGGCCGATGAACATCAGGATCATGAACAGCGCGATGCCGAGGGCCGAAACGCGCTCGTAGACCTCCCGGCCTACGGCGCGGCCGCGCAGGCCCTCGATGATGGAGAAGAGGATATGACCGCCGTCGAGCGGCAGCAGCGGCAGCAGGTTGAGCAGGGCGAGCGAGAGGCTGATCATCCCCAGGATCCAGAGGAAGAGGGCGAAGTTGAGGCCGATCGCCTGACGGGAGACGTCCGTGATCCCGACCGGACCGGACACGTTCTTCCGCCCCGCGTCCGTGAACAGTCGGGGAAGGAATGTCACCGTCGCCCTCGCCACCCGCAAGTTGTCGCGGACGCTCCGGCCGAAGGCCCCTCCCAGACCGAGCTTGGTCGTCTTCCACCCCGGCTCGAAGCCGAGGATGTATCGGCCGCCCTCCTTGACCGGGCGGGCCGGGCCGAGCGTCAGGCGCCGTCCGCGCCGGAGCACCGTGACGGTGATCGGCTCGCCCTTGCTGCCCTTGATGCTGTGCGAGAGCGCGTCGTAATCCGGGGTCGGGACGCCGTTGACCGCGACGATCTGGTCACCCGGCCGCAGGCCCATCTGCGCGGCCGGGTGGTCGGAATCCACCTTCTTGACGACGCGATTCGTCTTGCCCGGCGCGCCGATCATGAACGCGATCGTCGGGAGGAGAAGAGCGATCACGAGGTTCATCCCCGGCCCGGCGAAGATGACGGCGATCCGCTTCCACGTCCGCTGGCGCCAGTACGCGTCCGGAGCGAGGCCGTCGCTCAGCTCCGTGAGTGCCCGCGTCGACAGTCGGCGCGACGAGGGGCTCAGCTCCGCTTCCCCGGCAGCCGCTTCGAGCTCCGGCAGCGCGCCGCGGGCGCCGTCGAGGTCCCCCGCCTCGAGCGACCGCTTGACCCGGGCGACCGGGCCGACGAGCTGCGGCTGTTCACGCAGAGCAGGGCCGAGCTGCACGTCCAGGTCGGACGGCGCCGGCCGGTGCATCCCCGGGATCTTCACGTAGCCGCCGAGCGGGATCGCACCGATGCCGTACTCGATCCCCTTGCGGCGGACCTTCACGAGTGCCGGCGGGAAACCAAGGTAGAAACGGCGCGGACTCATGCCGACAGCACGCGCAATGTAGAAGTGGCCCGCCTCGTGGAGAAGGATCAGAAGGGCGAGCCCGAGGATCGCGATCGTCAGGTTCATGCGACCGGCAAGCCCCGTTCTGCCAGCCGACGCGCCTGCGCATCCGCCTCGACGAGGTCGTCGAGGTCGCGGGCCGCGCCGCCGTCGGCCGCGGCGAGAGCGTCGGCGACCACGTCCGCGATCCCGAGGAACGACAGACGTCCGTCGAGGAAGGCCGCGACGGCGACTTCGTTGGCGGCATTGAAGGCGCACGGGTACGTGCCGCCTCGCTCGCCGGCCTCACGCGCCAGCGAGAGCAGGGAGAACGTCTCGAGGTCGGGAGCATGGAACTCCAGCGTCACTCCCGAGGCGAGGTCGAGCGGCGGTACCGGCGTCGCCGTGCGTTCCGGATACGTCAGCGCGTAGGAGATGGGGATGCGCATGTCCGGATAGCCGAGATGAGCAAGCGCGGCGCCATCGCGGAGGCGCACGAGCGCGTGCACGATCGAGCTCGGATGGACGACAACCTCGATCCGCTCGTACGGCAGGGCGAAGAGGAAGTGCGCCTCGATCAGCTCCAGGCCCTTGTTCGCGAGCGTGGCGGAGTCGACGGTGATCTTCGGGCCCATGCTCCACGTGGGATGGGCGAGCGCCTCCTCGGGTGTCACGTCCTCCAGCTCGTCGCGCGTGCGGCCGCGAAACGGGCCACCCGAGGCGGTGAGGACGAGCGTGTCGATCGATTCAGGCGCGCAGCCCTCGAGGCACTGAAAGGCGGCCGAGTGCTCGCTGTCGACCGGGATCAGCCGACCTCCCCCACGCTCCCGGGCTTCCAGTGCGAGCTCGCCCGCAGCAACGAGGCTCTCCTTGTTCGCAAGCGCGAGCTCCACACCGCGCTCGAGCGCCCACAGCGTCGCCGGGAGGCCCGCGAAGCCGACGACCGCGTTGAGCACGAGGTCGGGCTCGGCGTGCTCGAGCAGCTCGGTCAGGTCGCCGCCGACCTGCGTGAGCGGAGCGAGGCCGTCGATCGGCTGTGACCCCGAGGCCGCGGCGACGAGGTCGAGCTCCGGATGCGCCTCGATCACCTCGAGCGCCTGGCGGCCGATCGAGCCCGTGGCGCCGAGCAGGGCGATTCGCTTCATCGGGACAAGTGTAGGTTCGCGGGGTGATCCGACCGGCCCGACCGGAAGACGCCGAGGCGATCGCTCGCGTCCATGTCGCAACGTGGCGGGCGGCGTACGCTCACGCCGTTCCGGCCGACACACTGGCGGGGGTCGACGTCGGCGAGCGGACGGAGCTGTGGAAGCGCTTTCTCGCCGGCGGCACCGCGATCTTCGTCGGCGAGATCGAGGGCGAGATTCGCGGCTTCGCCAGCGTCGGCGAGTCCCGCGACGGCCCAGGTGTGGGCGAGTTGTTCGCCATCTACGTCCTTCCTGAAGCATGGGGTACCGGACTCGCCACGGGTCTGATCGAGCGCGGCGAGGAGGAGTTGCGTGCGCGCGGCTTCAAGTCGGCGACGCTCAACGTGCTCGCCGACAACCCACGTGCCCGCCGGTTCTACGAGCGCCAGGGCTGGATCCGCGGCGAGACGTTTCAGGGGACCTTCCTCGGCCACGAGGTCGAGCTCGCCCGTCACCGGAAGGAGCTGTCCTAGGCAGCGCCGACGGCGCGGAGGAAGTAGTACGACGCGACGGCCGCGAACAGCGGCGCGTCCAGGCGGTCGAGCATGCCTCCGTGTCCGCCGAGCAGCCGGCCCGAGTCCTTCACCTGCATGTCCCGCTTCAGCGCCGACTCGAAGAGGTCGCCGACCGGCCCGGCGATCGCGATCACCACGCCCAGGATCAGGGACTCGCCGATCGAGACGTAGTCCTGCTTGTACAGCGCGACGAACGTGACGAAGATCGTCGCCGCCGTACCAGCGACGAACCCTTCCCACGTCTTCCCAGGGGAGATCGTCGGGGCCAGCCTGTGGCGCCCGAGCAGCCGCCCAGCGAAGAAGGCGGCGATGTCGCCCGCGAAGACCGCGAGCAGCACGGTGAAGATCGCCAGCCGCCCGTTGAACGGGATCGCGCGCAGCAGGAGGACGTGCGCAAGCCCGAAGCCGATCCAGGCCGCGCCCAGCACTGTCGCCGAGATCGCGACTGTCGCCGACTGGCGGGTGCTCGCGATCCAGTGGAGGAAGAACGCCAGGACGACCGTCGAGAGAAACCCGGCCACCGTCCACTCCAACCCGCCCAGCTTGGCCCCCAGGAGCGCCGTCAGCGCCCCCGCGTAGGCGGCCAGGACGAGCGGCCGCAGCGACCGAATCATCAGGGCGTACTCGTGCAGCGCCAAGACTGCGATCACGGCAGCCAGGGCGAACAGCCACCAGCCGCCCAGGTAGACGATCCCGAGCACGATCGGGAGGCCGACGACCGCGACCACGACCCGCGAGACCAGCGGGGACATCTACCTCCCGCCGAAGCGGCGCCTGCGGCTGGCGTAGTCCTCGAGGGCGGAGCGGAGCTCGTCCTCGCCGAAGTCCGGCCAGAGCGTCTCGACAAACACGAGCTCGGCGTACGCGAGCTGCCAGAGGAGGAAGTTCGAGATCCTCAGCTCGCCGGAGGTGCGGATCAGGAGATCCGGATCCGGCATCCCGGGCGCATAGAGGAACGAGGCGAAGGTCTCCTCGTCGAGCTCGACCCCTGCCTCGGCCGCATGCCGGGCCGCCTCGACGATCTCGGCTCGGCCGCCGTAGTCGAACGCGATCCAGAGGCTCAGGCGCCCATTCGATTCCGTCTCCCGCTCGAGCGCGGCCATCCGCTCCCGGAGAGCCGCCGGCGCCCGGTCGCGACGGCCGATGAAACGCGTCCGGACACCCTGCCGCACGAGGTCCGGAAGCTCCCGCTCGATCGTCTCCGTGAAGATCTCCATCAGCAGCTCGACCTCGTCGGGCGGCCGCGTCCAGTTCTCGGTGGAGAACGCGTAGACCGCGAGCGACTCGACGCCGAGGTCGATCGCAGACTCGACGGTGCGCCTAAGCGCCTTGGTGCCCGCGCGGTGCCCTGCGGCGACCGGCAACCCGCGGCGCCGCGCCCAGCGCGCGTTGCCGTCCATGATGATCGCCACGGAGCGGGCGACGTCGGGCTGCTCCGGCTCGGGCGCGGGACGGACCTGCCGCAGCGTTCGGATTTTCGTGAGGAGAGACACAGGCGCGGAGGGAGGGTTACACCTCCATGATCTCCGCTTCCTTGTGCTTCAGCAGGTCGTCGATCGACTTCGTGTGGTCGTCGGTCAGCTTCTGGACGCGCTCCTCCGCCCGCCGCTCCTCGTCGTCGCCGACGTCCCCGTTCTTGACGAGCTCCTGGAGGTGGTGCATCACGTCACGCCGAACGTTCCGCACCGCGACCCTCCCCTCCTCCGCGAGCTTGCGGACGACCTTCACCAGCTCCTTCCGCCGCTCCTCGTTCGGCTGCGGCATCGGCAGCCGGATCAGCTTGCCGTCGTTCGAAGGCTGGAGGCCGAGGTCGGACTCCTGGATCGACTTCTCGATCGCCTTGATCGTGCTCGGATCGAACGGCTGGACCGTCAGCATTCGCGGCTCGGGAACGTTGATCGTCGCCAGCTGCTTCAGCGGCGTCGCGGTGCCGTAGTAGTCGATCGTGATGCGGTCGAGCAGCGCGGCGGACGCGCGGCCGGTGCGGACCGTGTTGAACTCGGTGCGCGTGTGCTCGACCGACGTGTCCATGCGCCGGACAGCGTCCTGGAGCAGCTCGTCGACGGTGGCCATCAGCCTTCCTCCTTCGCGGGCGTCGAGATGATCGTGCCGACCCGCTCGCCGGACACGACCCGGCGGATGTTGCCGTCCGCGAGCGCGAAGACGTAGATCGGCAGGTGGTTGTCCATGCAGAGCGAGAGAGCGGTGGTGTCCATCACCCGGAGGCCGCGCTCGATCGCCTGCAGGTGAGTCAGCTCGGGGAGGAACTCCGCCTCGGGATCGCGGCGAGGATCGCCGCCGTAGACGCCCTCCGTGCCGTGCTTGGCCATCAGGATCGCGTCGGCGGCGATCTCGAGGGCCCGGAGTGCCGCGGCCGTGTCGGTGGTGAAGAACGGATTCCCCGTGCCTGCGGCGAAGATGACCATGCGGCCCTTCTCGAGGTGCCGGATCGCGCGGCGCCGGATGTAGGGCTCGGCGACCTCCTTGACCTCGAGCGCCGAGAGAACGCGGGTGGCGACGCCGCGATCCTCGAGCGCGTCCTGGAGCGCGAGCGAGTTGAGGACGGTCGCCAGCATCCCCGCGTAGTCGGCGGTCGCCCGGTCCATCCCCGCCGCCGCGGCGGACATACCGCGGTAGATGTTCCCGGCGCCGACCACGATCGCGATCTCCATCCCGGAGGCGTGCACGTCCACGATCTCCTCGGCGATCGCGTCGATCGTGTCGCGGTCCAGCCCGTACTCGCGGTCGCCCATCAGCGACTCGCCGGACAGCTTGAGCAGGATCCGCCGGAACACGGGCCGCGGCTCGCTCGACGCGGCCACCTGGGCTTCCGGATGAACCGTCATCCCGCGAGCGCGAGCCGTTCGAACTCGAGGACCTCCGCGCCCTCCTCGCCGAGCGCCTGGCCTACCGTCTTGCCGGTGTCGTGGATCCAGGGCTGGTCGGTGAGGACGCGGTCGGCGAAGAAGCGCTTGTTGAGCATGCCCTCGACGATCTTCTCCCGCGCCTGCTCCGGCTTCGACTGCACCTCGTCCGAGCTCGCGAAGATCTCTCGCTCGGTCTTGACGATGTCCTCCGGAACGTCGTCGCGGCCGATCCACTGCGGCGCAGAGGCCGCGATGTGCATCGCCAGCTTGCGCGCGAGCTCGGGTGAGCCGCCGCGCAGCTGCACGAGGACGCCGAGCTTGTTTGCCGGCGGATGCGCGTATCCGCCGATCCGTGCGCCGTTGACCGCCTCGAACCGGGCCGCCCCGACGACGACGATGTTCTCGCCGAGCTTGCCGGACAGCTGGAGCCGCTCATCGTCGAGCTGCTGCTCGGCGCCGGGGCCTTCCTGCTCGATGACCTCGAGCACCCTCTTGGCGAAGGCGAGGAACTCGTCGTTGTTCGAGACCGGCTCGGTCTCGCAGCCGACCGCGACGATGGTGCCGCGCTGCCCCTCCTCGGCGATCCGGTAGCCGACCTTGCCCTCGGTCGTCTCGCGGCCGGCGCGCTTCTGGGCGCTCGCCATTCCGCGCTCGCGGAGGACCCGCTTGGCGGCCTCGATGTCGCCGTTCGTCTCCTGGAGCGCCCGCTTGGACTCCATCATCGGAGCGCCCGTCTGGTCGCGGAGCTCCTTCACCAGTGCGGCGGAGATTTCGGTCATTCGGCCGGCACCTCCTCCTGCTGCTCTTGCGGCTGAGCTGGCTCCGTCGCCGGCTCCGCTGCCGGCTCGGGCTCCGCCGACTCCTCGGGCTCGGGCGCCACGGCCACAGGCTCCTCACCCGGGGAGACCTGCTCGTAGTCGCCCTCCGGCACGGTTGGCTCCTCCTCCGGAGCGGCCTGCGGCTCCTCCTTCGGCGCACCGTTCGTAGCGGCGGCCATCTCGGCCGGCGTCACCTTCTGGCATCCGGCTTCGATCGCGTCCGCGACGACGCGGACGATCAGGTCGCACGAGCGAATCGCGTCGTCGTTGCCGGGGATCACGTAATCGGCCTCGTCCGGATCGCAGTTCGTGTCGACGAGGGCGATGATCGGCAGCCCGAGCCGGCGCGCCTCGCGCACCGCGAGCTGTTCCTTGCGCAGGTCGACGATGAAGACCGCATCCGGCTGGCGCTTCATGTCGGCGACGCCGCCGAGGTTCTCCTCGAGCTTCTCCAGCTCGCCCTCCATGGAAATCCGCTCCTTGGCGGGGAGAAGCTCGAGCTGTCCTTCCTCCTTCAGGCGGCGCAGCTCGTGCAGCCGGTCGATCCGGTTCGAGATCGTGCGCCAGTTCGTCAGCAGGCCGCCGAGCCAGCGGTGGCTGACGAACGGCATTCCGACTCGCTTCGCCTGCTCTTCGACCGCGGTCTGGCTCTGCTTCTTCGTGCCGACGAAGAGGACGGAGCCGCCGCGCTCGGCGAGGTTGCGGACGAACGCGTAGGCCTCCTCGAGCAGCTCGGCAGTCTGCTGGAGGTCGATGATGTAGATACCGCCCCGCTCCGTGAAGATGAAGCGGCGCATCTTGGGGTTCCAACGGCGTGTCTGGTGGCCGAAATGGACTCCGGCCTCCAGCAGCTCGCGCATGGAGACGACGGACATGCTTGATCCTTTCTGGTTGCTGAACTGTCTACCGGCGGGGCCCGGATGGAACCGGCGTCCGTCGAACGCCGGCACCGCCACCCGCGCAGAGCCGCCGGGTCGGGTGCAAAACCGCTGCATCTTAGCCGTTCATCTCGCCGATTTGCCGCCTATGCTGAGCACATGGCCGCAGAGGGGTCGCCGACGCCGTCGCTGGCACGCCTTGCGGACGAGATGCGGGAGTCTGCGGACGAGCTCGCGCTCGAGGTCATCGAGGAAGGGCTGACGGAGGACCAGCTCCCGTCGCTCGAGCGCCTCGGCCGCGAGGGCCAGCTCAGCGACATGCCCACGTTCATCGCCGAGCTTGCCCGCGAGCTGGCCGATCCGCAGCCGGGACGGGTGCGCCGGGGCAGCCAGCTGGCGGCGCTCGTCCGCGATCACGCCCGCGTGCGCGAGGAGCTCGGCTTCGCCCCGCGGGAGATCGTCACGGAGTTCCTCCTCCTCCGGCGCGTGCTCTGGCGCTTCGTCGGGCGGCGCACGTCGGCGCTGGCGACGGGCGACGTGCTCGTGCTCGAGCGGCGGCTGAACGACACGATCGACCGGCTGGTGACGGAATGCGTCGTCGCGTATTTCGACCGGGCGACGCTCGAGCTGGCGAGCCAGGCGCTCCGCGACCCGCTCACGCAGCTCCTGAACCACCAGGCTTTCACCGACGGGCTCGAGGCGGAGCTCGACCGCGCCCGGCGCTACCAGCACGGCGCCACGCTCGTCTTCTTCGACATCGACCGGTTCAAGTCGATCAACGACACCTACGGCCACCCAGAGGGGGATCGCGTCCTGCGGGAGGTCGCCCGCCTGCTGAAGGAGGGCCGCCGCGGCTCGGACCTCGCCGGCCGGATGGGCGGGGACGAGTTCGCCGTCGCACTGATCGAAAGCGAGCCCGACGCCGGCGACCACTTCCTCACGCGTCTGCAAGAGCGAATCGCCGCCGCCGACGTTCCGACCGACTTCTCGATCAGCGCCGGCCAGGCGCACTTCCCATCGGAGGGCGACAACTCCGTCGACCTCCTACGGGTGGCGGACCTGCGGCTTTACGAGGCCAAGCCGAATCCGCGCGAAAGCTGACGCTTTCGCGCGGTTCTGGGATCGCCCGCCTGCGCGGGGAAACGCGCGCGGGCCAAGCCCGCGCGCTCCAATGCCGGGGGGTCGGTTACGCGCTCGTGGACGACCCATGCCCTCAGGGCCAGCGAGGAGTGCGAGCCGCCGCCGGCTCGACGTCGCCCCAGTCCCGGCGAACCGGAGCGAACGCGTCGATCACGACGGCGCCCTCGGGACCGACGTTCACCTCGTGCGGCACGTTCGACGGGATTCGCCACGTTCCGCCCGGCCCGAGGTTCCGCTTCTCCTCGCCGACGCGGAACTCGAGCGACCCTTGCAGCACCATCCCGAGCTGCTCGTGATCGTGCCGATGCTCGGGGACGACGGCGTTCGGATCGAGCTCGACAACGCCCAGGGTGAGGCGCTCGCCGTCGACCGTTCGAACGGCGACGCTCTCCCAGATCTTGCGCGACGGCAACTCAGAGAGATCTGCGAAGGGGTCCACGTTGTGGCGACTCTATCCGGGCAGACCCGTCGAGCGGCCCCACGACCGAGGGCGAGACGTAGAGCTGGCGAAGCCGGTCTACGGCGCGCCCGGACTCACGCGGCCGGGGACGCAAGGCGCCACCGTCCGCGCCACGACCAGGCGCCGACCAGCCCAACAGGAGCGCGTGGGCTCCGCCCGCGCGCCTTTTCACGCGAAGCGTGCGATCCCAGAAACCGCGTGAAACCGCCAGCTTTCGCGCGGCTCCTATCCCGCCCGCGCACGATCGAGCGCGGCGGCGAGGTCGGCGGGCAACGGCGAATCCGCCGCGACGGTCTCGCCCGTGAACGGATGCGGGAAGGCGAGCCGCGCCGCGTGCAGGAACTGGCGCCCGAGGTCGAGCTCGTGTGGACGGCCGTAGACGGGGTCGCCGGCGACGGGGAGGTCGATCGCGCCGAGGTGGACGCGGATCTGGTGCGTGCGGCCCGTCTCGAGCCGGACATCGAGCAGCGCGTGCCGCGGGAATAGCTCGACGAGCTCGAAGTCCGTGATCGCATCCCGCGGGGTGTCCGTGTCGAGCGAACGACGAAAGGGGTCGCGCCGGTCGCGGCCGATCGGCGCCTCGATCCGCCCGCGGCGCGAGTGCGGACGCCCCACGACGACCGCGAGGTAGTGACGCTCGACCTCGCGGCCCCGAATCAACGCCTGCAGCCGCCGGTGCGACTCCTCCGACCGCGCCACGACCATCAGGCCCGAGGTGTCGCGGTCGAGCCGGTGGACGATTCCGGGCCGGTCCTCCTCCCCACCCGCAGCACCGCGCGCGACCAGCCCGTGGACGAGCGTCCCGCCGGCGTGGCCCGGCGCCGGGTGGACGACGACGCCCGCAGGCTTGTCGACGACGAGCAGGTGCTCGTCCTCCCAGGCGATCCGCAGCTCCATCGCCTCGGGCACGAGCAGCGACCCCGGCCGCTCGGGGAGCTCGACGGCGAGCTCCTCCCCTCCGCTCAGCCGCCGGCTCTTCGGTGGCGCATCCCCGTCGAGGAGAACCGCGCCGGCGGCGAGCAGCCGTTCCGCCTCCGCCCGCGAGCCGATCTCGGGCAGCGAGGCGACGTAGCGGTCGACCCGCTCGCCGGCGGCTTCCTCAGGAACGCGTCGCTTCACTCACGCGCCGCGGACCGGTCCGACGACGTCGCTCGCGATGTCGTCGTGGAGGACGGTCGGGCTCTGCCCGATCGCCCGTTTTCAACCGGCTCTCGATACGTATGCGCTGTCACCCTGCGGACGCGCGTGTCGATCCACCGCGACCAGCGCGAGCAGCAGGATGGCGACGCCGACGACGATGAACGTGTCGGCGAGGTTGAACGCGGGCCAGTACGTGAAGTCGAGGAAATCGGTGACGTGACCGAGGCGGACGCGGTCGAGGAGGTTCGAGACGCTCCCTCCGATGACGAGCCCGAGCGCCACGGGCAGGACGGCGTGCCGCGAGCCGGAGCGGGCGAAGAAGTAGATCATCCAGACGACAGCGACCCCCGTCAGCAGGATCACGAGCGAGGTCGCCGAGCTGAAGAAGCCGAAGGCGATCCCCGAGTTCTGCACGTGGTGGATCGAGAACGGGCCGACGACGTGGGCCTCCTCGTTGAGCCCCAGCTCCCCCGTGACGATCGCCTTCGTGAGCTGGTCGGCGCCCAGGGCGGCGAGTGCCACCGCGACGAGGCTGGCCCATTGCAGCCACGTCGCACCGAGCTGCCGCTCGGCGAAGGAGATGGGCGTCAGTCCATCGGTGCTAGAGCCGACGCGGACGTCGGGAGGCCGGCGCGTCGCCTTTGCGGTGGGCTCATTCACTCTTGCAGCTCTCGCGGAGGGGCCAGCCGACTCAGTCAACGTCTCTCCGGCGATCCCAGGGCGCGTGGCGCATCAACGGCCCTCCCGCTGGCGCTGGCAGTCGATGCAGAGCGTCGCGTAGGGCCTCGCCTCGAGCCGCTCCTCGGGGATCTGCCGGCCGCAGTTGGTGCACTTGCCGTACGTGCCGTCGGCAATGCGCCCCAACGCGGCGTCGATCTCGGAGAGGACGTGCTCCGAGTTCTCCTCCAGCGTGTAGTCGAGCTCGCGGTCGTACGTCTCGGTCGCCGTATCGGCGAGGTGGTTGTCGAAGACGGCGTCTTCCCCCGAGTCCTCTGCCATCGAGCCGGGATGCTCCGCGTGGAGGTTGTCGATCGCCGCGCGGACGCGGCCGCGCTCCTCCTCCAGGAGCTGCTGGAAGCGGTCGGTGTCGATGGCGGACAACGGTTAGCGACGCTCCTTTCCGGCGGCGGAGGTGAGACGCCGCTCGATCTGGGACGGGCCGAGGCCGGCCAGTTCGACGATCTTGTCCCGGCCGCCGTGCCCCGAAACGAGCGTGACGGACTCGCGCGGAACCGAGAGGGTATCGGCGAGCAACCGGATCACGGCCTCGTTCGCGCGACCTCCTTCCGGCGCGGCCGCGACGCGGATCTTCCACGCCTCGCCGTGCCGGCCGACGACACCCGCGCGAGCGGCACCGGGCGAGACGCGCAGCCGCAGACGGGTCGACTCCATGACACGAAGTTTAGTGCCCCTCCCAGCAATGCACGTCGGCTTCTGACCCGCGATCACGCGGCGCGCTCGCGACCCAGAAGCTCGACAGCATCACCGGAAGGGGCACCAGTCCAGCGTCTTTCTACGCCGCTTCGGGCTGCGCGGGAACCTCTTCGTCCACGGTTGCCAGCGCCGCGCGCAGGAGCGAGCGCATGCGCTGGACCTCGCCGAGGAGGCGGTCGTGGTCGGCACGAGCGCGGCGCGTGATCGAGCGCGCCTCGTTTCGGGCCTCCTCGAGGATCAGGTCGGCCTCCTTGCCGGCCTGCTCCTTCATCGTGGCGGCCGCCTTCTCCGCGGAGACGAGCGTCGTCCGCAGCAGCGCCTCCAGCTCCTTGTAGCGGACGAGGTCGTCCTCGAGCTGCTCGACCTTGTCGGCGAGATCCGCCCGCTCGCGCCAGACGTCCTCGAAGCTGAGGGCGATCTCGTCCAGGAGGTCGTCGATCGCGCCGCGGCCGTACCCACGGAACAGGGCTTTGGCCGGCTTGATGTGTCTGATCTCGACGGGTGTGAGTGCCATTCGTTCTCCCCTTTCAGTGCAGGCGTTCGAGGATCGAGTTGAGGACGGCGAGCAGCAGGTAGAGGAAGGCGACGCCGACCACCGGCGAGAGGTCGAGAGGCCCGAAGGTCGGTAGGACCCGGCGCCACAGGCGCAGGTATGGCTCGCAGACGTCCGCCAGGAACCGCTGCAGGCGGTTGAGCCAGGGCGAGTACGGGAGCCTGACCCAGGACGTGATGATGTACGCCAGGATCAGGATCGTGTAGACGACGACGAAGACGTAGAGGAAGCTCTCGATGCTGTCGACAGCGTCGTAGAGCAAGGCGAAGATGGCGCCGTTTCCGGGCACGCCGTTCAGTTCGGCTCCCGGAGCCGCACTCCTCGACTTAGCACTAAGCCTGGTTGAAGAAGCCGCCGCGTTCCAAGAGTCTGGCGCGCTCCTCGGCTGACACCTCGACGTTTCGCGGCGTCAGCAGGAAAACCTTGTCGGCCACCCGCTGCATGCCGCCGTCGAGGGCGTACGTGAGCCCGCTCGCGAAGTCGATCAGCCGCTTCGAAAGATCCTGGTCGGAGCTCTGTAGGTTGAGGATGACCGGAATCGCGTCCTTGAACTTGTCCGCGATCTGCTGAGCGTCGTTGAAGCTGCGCGGGACGACGAGGTGGACGCGCACCGACGCCGGGCTGGGAACCGCCGCGACGCGGGGCCTCGACTGGCGCATCACGGCCGTCCGGTCGTTGGTCTCCGGCTCGGGGTCGGTCCAGTCGTCGAAATCGCGCTCGCGGCGGCGCGGCGCGAGGCGGCGGACGTTCGGCCGCTCGGCGTAGGCACGCTGCAGCTCCTCGTCGGTGACGTAGCCGTTCTCGTCCCAGTCGTCCTCCTCGGCGATGCCGAAGTAGACGAGCGTCTTGTTCCAGACGTCCGCAAAGCCCATTTCGCGCGAAATGTTACTCGGACGACCCGCCGGACTATTCGTCAGCGCGCGTCACCTACGGCAGTTCCGCCGACCATAGCGCGCTGCCGTGCGTCCAGAGGACCAAGGCGCGGCCGGACGGGGAGACGCCGGAATTGGGGTCGTACGCACTTCCGAGCCCCCCATTAGTTCGGCCGACAATATGTACGCGACCCCACACTCCCCGTGCGAGAGATCCAGTTCGCGCGAGGATCCGCGACTTCGGATCTACCCACGTAACAGCGACTCTTCCTCCGGTTCCTACGCGGACGACGAACATGAGCGCGTCCGGGGCTATCGCTGCAGAACGGGCCCAGCTGCTCTTGCCATGTCGACGCACGGAGGCGACGAGGGAAGCGGCGTTCACGCGCCAGTGTGGGAAGACCTTCGTTGCGTATCCATGAACGAGGATCGCATCACCTCGTGCACTCACGCCAAGCCCCGCGAGATCGCCTCTAACCGCGTCGAACGGCGTTTGGAGCGGTACGACGTCTTTCGTCCACGACCCCCGCGAATCACGCGTAGCCACCACAAGTTGAAGTGCCCTGAGCGGCCCGCGGAACCACGCCGCAACGGCTTTCCCAGTTCCGTCAAGTTCGATCGCACGCAGATTCTCCGGAAGCAACTGGGCGCCCTCAGTCGTCTCGAGGATCCGTGGTCCTGTCCAGGGCCCCGAGACAGCCTTCCGTTCGAAGACCTCGATACGGCGCGGCCATAGATCCTCGGGAACCGAGTCGTTGCAGTCCGCCGTTGTCGGCAGGCACTCGTCAAGCAATATCACCGCCTGACCGCCTGGACTCACTTCAACGTCAGGAATTCCCGGGTGTGATCTTGGCCGAGCGACGACCATGGCTCGATTCCAGTGCATCGTGCGCGCACTTCCTGAGAAAACACGCAATGCCGGACCGTCGCGGAGAGCGACCGTCGCGTTGCCGAGGGCGTCGATCCCGACATCGAACTGGCCGAAGTTGGATCGCGTCAGCAGCTTGGGATGGCTCCACTTCCTCTTCGCGATGTTCCGACGATCGCGACGAGGTTGTCGCGTTCGTCAACACTTACAGCCACCCCGCCGTACGCTGCGATGATTGTGTCACCGCGTGCGTTCGACGCGGCTCTGATCGTGTACGAGTAAGCGGGCCACCCAGCGACTCGCCGCGGTCGCTCCCACCTGCTCGCTCCCGGTGGAAGGATGCTGACGAAAACACCGGAACTCGTGGATCGTTTCTTGGTTCCGCTCACGCCCAAGACCACGAGCGCGTTGCCACGACCGTCAAACGTCACTGCGTCGTCGGCGGCATACGTCAGCATCGAGGTCACGCGTAAGGCTGGCCCATGCGGGGATTTGGTCGCGGAAATTCCGCCCCCGGGTGTGGTCACCATCAGAACCCCACGAGTGCCGCCGCGACCGCTGCACAGCGACGTGGCATTTCGCCCGACACGACGACCGCTTGGCCCTCTCTTGCCGTGCGATCACTATAGACCCTGGAGCAGTCAGCCCAAGACCGGGCCCGCGCGCAGCTTGCGGATCGAGTCGGCGACCTCCTCTTCGTCCTCCAGCTCTACCGCGAGCCGGATTCCGTATACCTCGCGCAGCTCCCAGTGCCGTTGCGTGCGGTGGCGGACGGCGTCGTCGGCTGCGTACGCGCCGAGGACGGCGTCGGCGAACGCGTCGCCGAGATGTCGCAGGGATGCGAGGTCCTGCGCGGGGTCGGCGAAGGCGGCGCCTCCCCAGTCCAGCACGCCGACCAGCCGTCCGTTGGCGACGAGGAGGTTCTCGTACCAGAGGTCGCCGTGGCGGAGCGCCCGCTCGAAGCTCCGCAGCTCGGCATCGCTGATGATGCCGTTCCACCAGCGGTCGAGCCGCGCTAGCTCCGCGGGTTCGAGCATCCCGGCGAGGGTCGGGTGAATCGCCTCGCGGAGCGTTTCCAGGTCGAGCTCCTGTGACTCCGCAGCGATGTCCCGGAGCCCGTGCAGGGCACGGAGGAAGCCCGCGACGTCTTCTATGAGACCGCGGCTTCCACTATCGGCCGAGAGGGGGTCGCCGCACAGCTTCAGGTAGCCGATTGCGCCATGCGGGAAATCCGCGTCCGGCTCGATCCGCCAGCGCGGCTCGGGCACGTCGACCGGCAGGCGGCCCGCCAGCTGCGGCAGCAGGAGCAGCTCGCGCGCGTGGCCCGCCGCGGCCCGCGGGTGCCGCGCGACCCGGAAGACGATCCCGTCCGCCGTTTCGACGACCGTGCTGCCGAAGCCGACGTCGAGCAGCCGAAGCGGCGCGATCGAGAGCTCGGGAAGGCGCCGCTGGAGTCGATCCGCGAGGTCCGGCTCAGCCATAGAGGACGGAGCCGACGCGGACGAGCGTGGCGCCCTCCTCGACGGCGACGCGGTAGTCCTGGCTCGTCCCCATCGACAGCTCCGGGAGGCCGTGCTCGCCCGCGAGCTCGGCGAGGCGGCGGAAATACGGGCGCGAGTCCTCGGGATTCCCGGTCTCGGGGGGCATCGTCATCAGCCCGCGCGCTTCGCCGTAGAGCTCCAGGAAGGGCGTCAGCTTCTCGGGCGCGACCCCCGACTTCGACTCCTCGCCCGCGAGGTTCACCTCGATGAGCGCGGGCACGGTCAGGCGACGCGCCGCCGACTCCGAGTCGAGCGAGTGCACCAGCTCGCAGATCCGGCTCACGACCTTGGCCTTGTTCGACTGGAGATGGCCGATGAAGTGCCACCGGAAGGCGTCACCGTACTCCGCGTGCTTGCGCTCCAGATCCTGGGCGCGGTTCTCGCCTACGACCTCGACTCCCGCCTCGGCCAGGACGGACATGTCCTCGAACGAGACGTACTTCGTCGCGGCGACCACGGTCACGCCCTCGCCCACCTCCTCGCGAATGCGCGCGTAGGCGGCGCGGACGGATTCAGGCGATATAGCCGATCACTCCCTGGCGGCCGGTCCGCCCCGCGTCGCGGCGGTGCGAGAAGAACAGCTCCGGGTGACAGGCTGTACAGAGGTCGGTGCGCTCGATCGACTCGATTCCTGCCACGCGAAGCGCGCCTTCGGTCGCCGTCCAGAGATCGAGGTTGCCCCCGCGCAGGACGCTCGGTCCGAACCGGCGGCGGTAGTCGTCCCGGATCTCGGGCCCGACCTCGTAGCAGCAAGGGCCGATCCCCGGCCCGACGACGGCCGCTAGCCTGCCCCCAAGGGCGGCGACGCCGGCCGCGACGATCCCTTCGAAGAGACCGAGCCGCCCGACGTGGAGGAGGGCGAGGCCGGGCTGCCCGTTCGTGCGCGCGAGCGCGACCGGAAGGCAGTCGGCGGTGAGCTTCAGCATCGGCAGGCCGGACTCGTCGGTCCAGAGGCCGTCGCCCGGCTTGCCGCGCCGGCCCGCCTCGGCGCGGTTCACCGTCGCGGCGTGCACCTGTCTGTTCATCGCAAGGCGGTCGGGATCGGCACCGACTTCCGCGCAGAGCCGGCGGCGATTCTCGGCCACGCGCTCGGGGTCGTCGTCCGTCAGCCGGCCCACGTTCAGCGACTCGTACGGCCCTTCGCTGACGCCGCCTCGCCGGGTCGAGAACGCGACGACGTACGCGCCGGATACCTCCCAGTGGATCACGCTTCCGCGATCAGCTCCCGGGCCGCTGCGATCTCGGCCGCGCGGCTGTCGAGCTCGCCGTTCAGCTTGCGCCGGCGGAGCTCTGCAAGCACCTCCCCGACGCGCGGCGACTCGCCGAGTCCGAGTGCCGCCAGATCGTCGCCGGTCAGCTCGATGTGGACGTCGCGCAACCGCCGGAAGTACTCGTGGAGCGCCGGGAGGTCCTCCTGCGCGAGCGCGAGCAAGGGCGTGTCGGGACCGGTGCGCTCGACCGCCTCGACGATGTCCGCCGGCGACAGGTCGGGACGGCGGAGCTGCGCGCGCAGCCACGGTGCCTCTTGCACGGCCGCCTCGATCCGCGTCACCGCCCAGCGCGGCACCTTCAGCTCGTCCAGCCATCCCGGCAGCGGCGCGATCGCGAGGAGGCCGAGCTCCCACTGCGGAGCCGGCGCGTACTGCGAGGCGAGCAGGTGCAGCCGCTCGAGCAACCGGCCGTCCTCCGGAAACCGCAGACCCGGGAACAACGCCTCGTCCACTCCCAGCTGGCGCAGCCGGCTCAGCATCGCAGACGCGCGTTCCTCGCCCAGGATCGCGAGCAGCTCCTCGCGCACCCGCGCACCCGAGAGGCGCCGCACCTCCGGCACTGCCATGAGCGCGAGCGTCTCCGTTTTCGGATCCATCTGGAAGCCCAGCCTGCCCTCGTACTGCGCTGCGCGGAAGATGCGCGTCGGGTCGTCGACGAACGATTGCTCGTGGAGGACGCGGACGAGCCGGTCGGCGAGGTGGCTGCGACCGGAGAACGGGTCGACGAGCTCGCCTTCCGGCAGCGCGACGGCCATGGCGTTGATCGTGAAGTCGCGGCGGGCGAGGTCTTCCTCGATGGACGCGGCGGGAGCGACCTCGGGAAGCGCACCCGGCGCGGGGTACGTCTCCGTCCGCGCCATCGCCACGTCGAGGTGCCGACCGCCGCCGTAGTGGACGACGGCGGTACCGAAGCGTCCGTGCGTGACGACGCGGCCGTCGAGCCGCTCGGCCAGCGCGTGGGCGTACGCCTCCGCATCCCCGACGACGGCAAGGTCGACGTCGAAGCCCGGCCGGTAGAGCAGGAGGTCGCGGACCGATCCCCCGACGAGGTACGCGGGGCCGGGGAGGGCCACCAGGACTGGCCCGAGCTGCTCGAGCCCGTCGGGATGCACCTAGAGCAGCGCCCCGAGGCGCCGCTTGCCGGCGCCGACATAGAGGACGCGCGGGCTTCGCCCGCGCGTCCGTCCAACACACTTTCTTAGAGCCAAGATTGACCGCCCCTCCTAGAGCAGTGCCACCGCCTCGATTTCGACGAGGGCGCCCGAAGGGAGTCGCGCCACTTCGACGGTCGACCTCGCCGGCGGCCGGTCGCCGACGTGGCGGGCATACACCTCGTTCATGCCCTGGAAGTCGTCGAGGTTCTGGAGGAAGACGGTCGTCTTGACGAGGCGCTCGAGGCCGGTGCCGGCCTCCTCCAGGATCGCGCGCAGGTTCCCGAACACCAGCTCCGTCTGCTCCTGGATCGTGCCGCCGCGGAGCTCGGTGTGGCCCGCCTCGAGCGCGAGCTGGCCGGAGACGAACACGAATCCGCCGGCCTTGATCGCCTGTGAGTAGGGCGCGCCCTGGAACGGCGCCGGCGCCGCCTCGGTCCGCACGACCTCCTTCTCGGTCATATCGCCTCCCGTCGTCGCGGCCCGCACGCCTGTGCCAGCGCCGCGCCGAGCGCCTTGAAGATCGCCTCGAGGACGTGCTGGGTCTCGCTGCCCTCGATCAGGCGCACGTGCACGGTCAGGCCGGCGCCCTGAGCGAGACGATCGAGAAAGCGCGCGGCCAGGTCGGTTGCGAGACCCCCGACGCGCGCGTCCGAGAGATCGACGTTCGAGACGAGCAGCGGCCGCCCCGATGCCTCGAGGGCCACGTGCGCGAGCGCCTCGTCGGCGGGGATCGCGGCCGAGCCGTCACCGCGTGCGCCGGGCGCTCGCAACGGCTCCTCGAGCGCTTCGCCCAGCGCACGGGCGGCGGCGTCGATCTCCGCGTCGGCGCTCCCCGGCTCGACGCTGAGCGAGAGGTCGAAGCTCGCGTGCGTCGCGAGGAGGCCGAGCAGGTGATCGAGCACGGGCACGCCGGTCTCGATGTTCGAGTCGCCGCTCCCGGCGACCTTCACGCGGACGCTCGTCCGTCCCTGGCCGGTGGCAGCCACTTCGAGAGAGCGTATCGCAGGTGCCGCTTGGGCCTTCCCGGGCGGGAAAGATGGGTCCTCCGGCCCATGACAGAAGTCCGCGGTCGGAGGATCTTGTGGGTGATCGCGCATGCGATTGCTTGCGGCTACCGTCACTTCGGTCTCATTCGCCCTGTTCGCCGTTTGCGGCGCGGGGGCGTCTTCGCGTCCCCTCCTGTCCGTCGGGTACGCCTCGCCCGTCTCGTTGCAAGCTGCAGTGGCCGGGCATGCACGCGTCGCCCGCGTGTATCCGCGGATCCACGTCGCCGAGGTTCGCGCGACGGAGCCGGGGTTCGCCGCGACCGCGCGGCGCGCTGCGGGGATCCGCTACGTCGAGCCCGTGCGCGGCCGCGCGTACGCGGCCGAGCCGGCCCTGTTCTCGTCCTCGCCCTTCGGCGCCCCGTATGAATGGCAGTACGCGGCGGCGCACGCCGATGCAGTGCCGGTGGCGGTTCTGCGTGCGGCGGCGGCGGTGACGATCGCCGTCATTGACACGGGCGCCGACCTCACCGCCCCCGACCTGGCGGCGAAGGCCCTGCGGACGCATAACCTGCGCACCGGCGGCGTCGACGTCCGCGACGTGATCGGCCACGGCACGTTCGTCGCCTCGCTGGCGGCCGGATCCGGAACGAACGGCGAAGGCATCGCGGGGTTCGGCGGAGACGCAAAGCTGCTCGTGATCAAGGCGAGCGGCCCGGAAGGCACCTTCACCGACCTCGACGAGGCGAACTCGATCGTCTACGCCGTCGATCACGGCGCCCGCGTGATCAACCTCAGCGTCGGCGGGCCCGAGACGTCCGAGACCGAGAGGCGCGGAATCGCGTATGCGGCTCAGCACGGCGTGCTCGTGGTGGCCGCGGTTGGAAACGAGTACGAGCTCGGCAATCCCGTCGAGTACCCCGCGGCGCTGCTCCAGCCGGTGGGCTCGAACGGCCGGGGCGGCGTCGGCCTGTCGGTCGGCGCGTCGACGACCGAGGGGACACGCGCCTTCTTCTCGAACACCGGCTCCCACCTCTCTCTGGTCGCTCCCGGAGAACACGTCTTCGGGGCCGTGTCCTCGACCGCCGAGGCAGGTGTTTACACCGCCGTGACGCTGCCGGGCTCGCGGACGGGGCTGTACGGATTCGGCACCGGGACGTCCTTTGCGACGCCGGAGGTCGCAGGCGCGGCGGCGCTCGTGATCGCAGCCAACCCGCTGCTGACCCCTGCGGACGTCGCGGAGGTCCTCAAGCAATCCGCGTCCAACACCGGCACGTGGAACCAGGCCACCGGCTTCGGCGTGCTCGACGCCGCGGCCGCGGTGGCGCGCGCCCAGAACCGGCCGGTCGTGTCGTTGGACGCCGCGCGCACCGGGAAGGTGATTCGCCTCCGCTGGCCGACCGACGGCGCGGCGAGCTACAAGCTGACGCTCCGTGCGGCCGGGAAACCGGCCGTCGTCTTGCTCGACCGGACGACCCGTACCTCCGCCGTGTATCGGCTCGCGCGCGGCCCTCGCTACGTCTTCACGATCACGGCCTTCGACGCGGCCGGCTTGCGACTCGGCGCAGCGAGCTCCACGCTGCGTTAGGCGTCGACCCGTTCTATCTGGGCTCCAAGGCTGCGGAGCCGCTCGTCGATCCGCTCGTAGCCGCGGTCGATCTCGCCCACGTTTCCGATCGTGGAGGTGCCCGTCGCGCAGAGAGCCGCGATCAGCATCGCCATGCCCGCGCGGATATCGGGGCTCGCCATCTGCTGTGCATAGAGCTTCGACGGCCCCGCGACGATCGCTCGATGCGGATCGCAGAGGATGATCCGCGCGCCCATCGAGACGAGCTTGTCGACAAAGAACAGGCGGTTCTCGAACATCTTCTCGAAGATAAGGATGGTGCCGCTCGCCTGCGTTGCCACGGCGAGCGCGATCGACGTCAGATCCGCGGGGAACGCGGGCCAAGGGCCGTCCTCCAGCTTTGGGATCTGTCCGCCGAGGTCGTCCCGGATCAGCAGTGTCTGGTCGGGCGGAACCCGCACGCTCGAGTCCGTGACCTCGATCTGTACGCCGAGCCGCGCGAACGCCGGCAGGATCGGGACGAGATCCTCAGGGACGACGTCCTCGATCGTGACGTCGCCGCCGGTTACGGCTGCGAGACCGATGAAGCTCGCGACCTCGATGTGGTCCGGCGCAATGCTCCACTCCCCGCCAGCGAGCCGCTCGACGCCCTCGATCCGGAGCACGTTCGAGCCGATCCCCTCGATCCGTGCGCCGAGTGAGACGAGGAACCGGCACAGATCCTGGACGTGCGGCTCGCAGGCGGCGTTTCCGACCACGGTCGCGCCCGCGGCGAGCGACGCGGCCATGATGGTGTTCTCCGTCGCCGTCACGCTCGCCTCTTCGAGGAAGATGCTCGTCCCGCGAAGGCCGTCTGTCGTCATCTCGTAGCGGCCGTTCATCTCGATCGCCGCGCCGAGCTCGGCGAGCGCGTGGATGTGGGGATCGAGGCGGCGTCGGCCGATCACGTCGCCGCCGGGCGGTGGCACGCTCGCCCGGCGCAGGCGTGCGAGCAGCGGTCCGGCGAGCAGGAAGGACGCGCGGATCCGGCTCGACAGCTGTGGATCGAGCTCGTGCGAGGCGAGGTCGGCGGCATGCACGCGAACCTCGTTTCTCCCGATCCAGTCGACCTCGGCGCCGAGATCGACGAGGAGCTCCATCATCGTCTCGACATCACGGATGTGCGGGACGTTCGCCAGCGTGACCGGCTCCTGGGTGAGGAGGCAGGCGGCGAGAATCGGCAACGCTCCGTTCTTGTTGCCGGCTGACTCGATGCGGCCGTTGAGTGGCCGCGCGCCTTCGATCACGAACGATTCCATCGCCCGTCCTGCGACGGCGATCTGGGACATCGCGGTAGCCTACCGGCGCCGATGGGGCCCACACGCGAGCAGGCCTGGGAGACGCTGACGCGCTACACGAAGAGCGAGGCGCTCCTCCGCCACGCGCTCGCGGTGGAGGCGGCGATGGGCTGGTACGCGCGGCATTTCGGCGAGGACGAGGAGCGCTGGCGCGTCGTCGCCCTGCTCCACGACTTCGACTACGAGCTGCATCCGACGCTCGACAAGCACCCGCAGGACGGCGCGCCAATCCTCCGCGAGGAGGGGTATCCCGAGGACGTGATCGAAGCGGTCTTGTCCCACGCGGAGCACCTCTCCCTGCCCCGCGACACGCTGATGAAGCGGGCCCTCTTCGCATGTGACGAGCTATCGGGCTTCATCCACGCGTGCGGGCTCGTCCGGCCGGCTGGGCTCGACGGCCTCGAGCCGAAGTCGGTGAAAAAGAAGCTGAAGCAGCCGTCGTTCGCGGCGGGCGTGCACCGCGACGAGGTGTATGCGGGGGCCGAAGGCCTCGGGATCGAGCTCGACGAGCACATCCGCAACGTGATCGCGGCGCTTCAGCCGATCGCGCCGCAGCTCGGACTGCGGACGGCCGAGACCGCGGAGGCCGCAACGTAGTTGCCCAAGCTCGACGCCTTCGGGATCCCGGTCAGCGACATGGCGCGCTCGATCGCCTTCTACCATCGGCTCGGACTCGACTTCCCCGAGGGCGCCGAGAACGAGGGCCACGCGGAGGCGGAGCTCGGCGGCGGCGTGCGCTACATGCTCGACACCGAGGAGGTGATGCGCGCGTTCGACCCCGAGTGGAAGCGCCCGATGGACGGCCACCTCGTCGGCGGCGCGTTTCGCTGCAACTCGCCGGAGGAGGTCGACCGCCTGTACCGGGAGCTCCTCGACGCCGGCGCGACGCCGTACAAGGAGCCGTGGAACGCCTTCTGGGGCCAGCGCTACGCGCAGCTGAAGGATCCCGACGGGACGGTGATCGACCTGTACGCGCCGCTCCCGGACAGTGGCAACGTGGGCTGAGCTCGCGGCCAGCTTCGGCACGCTCGACCCGTCGCACGGAGGCCGCCTCTGGCGACCTCGGCCTGTGGAAAGGACGACACATTCTCGGCACATCTGGGTCTGACCCATCCCGAACGGGCACGCCCGTTGCGGACGCGTGAGGCGCGCGGTCGGCCTTTCGCTCCGGCGCTGTTGCCTGTGGACGAAACGTGACACCCTCGCGACACTTGGGTCTGACCCACGATTTTCGGACGCGTCAGGAAAGGGCACCCACGAGGCGGTCGATGTCGTCGTCGTTCGTCCACCAGCCGCAGCTGGCACGGAGCCAGCCGGTGCCGGGTAGGTCGCGGACGATCACGCCCGCGTCGTAGAGGCGGACCGCATCCTCGGCCGGATCACCGGGCGGGACGAAAGAGACGAGCGTTCCCTGGCGCGGCTCGCTCACGACCTCGAAACGCTCGCCGAGCGCAAGCCGGCACCTCTCGGTCATCTCCGCGGCTCGCTCGAAGCGCCAATCGGGCGCCTGGTCGAGCGCCGCCTCGAGCCCGGCGAGGCCGGCCGTCGGTAGCCAGCCGGCGTCGAAGCGGAGCGCCCCGTCGCGCGGCACGAAGGCCCCGTCGCGCTCGATCGACTGCAGTGAGAAGTAGCTCGCGAACGCCATGCCCAGCGCCTCCGGCTCGCGAATGTAGAGCGCGCCGAGCGGCTCGGGCCCGCAGAGCCATTTCTGGCCGGAGACCGTGTAGAAGTCGAGCTCGCCGACCTCGACCGGAATCGCGGCCACCGACTGGGCGCCGTCGACCAGGATGGGCAGCCCGGCTTCCCGCTTCAGCTCATGAACGGGCATCACCTGTCCCGTCGTCCAGATGACGTGCGAGAGCGCGAGGAGGCGCGTCCGCGGCGTGATCTGGCCGAGGATCGCCTCGAGCGCCTCCGCCGCGGGACGCTGGGTCACCTCGGCGATCCGCACGCGTGCTCCCGTGAGGTGCAGCGGCGCGAGCAGCCCCGGATGCTCGGAGTTCGTCGTCACCACCTCGTCGTCCGGCCCGAGGCCGACGCCGGCGAGGACGATGTTGCACCCTTCGGTCGTCGAGCTCGTGAGAGCGAGCCGGTCGGTGGGTGCGCCGATCAGGGTCGCCAGCTTCTCGCGGACGCGCGCGCGCAGGGCGAGCATGCTCTCGAAGAACTCCTTGCCGCCCCGGCCGTGCTCGTTGTCCCAGCGGGTGCGCTCCTCCATCGCGGCGATGGTCGCGCGCGAGAGTGGCCCCAGCGTGCCCGCGTTCAGGTACGCGAACCGCTTGAGGACGGGGAACTCGCCGTGCGCCTCCTCAGGCGTCATGACGCTCCAGGGGCGCGTGATCGGACAGCAGGCGGCCGTCCAAGCGGCGGCGCACCTCGGGCCAGTGCGAGGGCGGGCCGAGGCTGATCCTCCGCGCCAGGACGTGGTCGACCCCGTCCGGGCTCGGACCCTCGAACCCCCACTCCGGACCGATCAGTTCAGGCAGGACATGCGAGTTCCCCAGGTTGAGGTTGAAGTCGCCGCAGAGGAGGACGGGCTCGTCCGGTCGGGCAAAGCCGTCGACGAACGACGCGGCGCGGAGGAGCTCGGCGTCGGCGAGCCGTTTGTCGGGCGGGTAGCTCGTCGCGTGGAGATTGGCGACGACGAGCGTCGAGCCGTCCTCGCGGCGCGCCCGGACGACCTGGCAGACGCGCCGCTCCCTGGCCCACGCGAATCGCGTCGCGAGGGCGAGACCCAGCCGCCGGGCCTGGCGGCGCCGGTAGCCGCGCGGGTTGAGGACGACCACCTCGTGCTCGGCGAGGCGCAGCGAGGAGCCGAGCAGGAGCGCGACTGCCTGGCCTGTGAACGCCGAGCGGAACAGGCCGTGGTCGAGCTCCGTGATCCGGTGGCCGATCTCCGCTTTGGAGGGAAACGGGCCGATCATCGGGCGCGCAGCGACGTCGCCGGCTGCGGTCATGCCGCTCCAGTCGTCCAGGAGGCCGAGCGACCAGACCGGCAGCTCCTGGAGGCAGAGGACGTCCGGCCGGTCGGAGGTGGCGAGCCGGACCATCGCCTCGAGGAACGCTCGGCGCTCCGGTGGGTTTGCGTTGCCGTGGAAGAGGTTCCAGGTCCTGACAACCAGGCGCACTAGCCTAGAGCGTCATGCAGGTCGTGATCGCCGATCCGCCCGCCTTCACGCCCGCGTATGACCACGAGCTCGCGGCGGCGCTCGCGCGCGCGGGCGCAGACGTCGAGCTCGTCACGTCGCGCTTCCGCTTCGGCGAGGCGCCGCGGCCGGCCGGCTACCGGCGCAGCGAGCCCTTCTATCCGCTCTCCTCGCGCCTCTTCCGCCGGTCGCCGCTCCGGCTTCCGCTCAAGGCGGTCGAGCACGTTCCCGGCACGGTCGCGCTGCTCCACCGCCGGCCCGACATCCTCCACCTGCAGTGGCTGGCCGCACCCGCGCTCGACGCGCGCCTCCTCCGCCCGCGCGTGCCATCGGTCTTCACGGCGCACGACCTCCTGCCGCGGCGCACGCAAGGAAGGCTGGAGCTCTGGCGCCGGCTGCTGGCCCGCTTCGACCGGATCGTCGTCCACAGCGAGCACGGCCGCGCGGCCCTGGCCGAGCTCGGGGTCGACGCGCGGGTGATCCCGCACCCCGTGTTCCCAAGCGATCCGCCGCGCGCCGATGACGGCCGCACGCTCCTCTGCTTCGGGATCATCCGGCCGTACAAGGGCCTCGGCGACGCGATCACGGCCACGAAGCAGGTCGAGGGCGCCCGGCTGCTCGTCGCGGGCGACCCGCTCGAGCCCGTCGACAGCTATCGAGCGGCCGCGGGCGATCGCGCGGAATGGCGTCTCGGCTACCTCTCGGAGGCGGAGGTCGAGCAGGTGCTCGGCGAGGCGACCGTCGCCCTCTTCCCCTATCGCCCGGAGCTCGACCAGAGCGGCGCGCTCCTCCAGGCCCTCGGCGCGGGCGTTCCGGCGGTCGCCTACGACGTCGGCGGAATCGCCGAGCCCATCCGCAGCTTCGGGGCCGGCCGCGTTGTGGCGCCGGGCGACGTGGATGCCCTGGCGGCCGCGGCGCGCGAGCTGCTCGACGACCCGGCGGCGCTGGAGTCGGCGCGCGCCGGCGCCCGCCGCGCCAGAGAGGCGCTGACCTGGCACGCCGCGGCGAGGGCTCATCTCGACCTCTACGAGGAGCTGCTCTGATCTTCCGCCGACGCCGCTTCGCGGACGTGATCTCGCGCCAGCTCGATCTGTTCGAGCGCGAGCACCGCGGCCTGATCGACGACTGCGACGCCGCCGAACGGGCATACGATCAGGCCGATCGCGAGGATGCGGAGGAGCGCTACGGCGACTACCTGGACCTCGTCGAGACGGGCACGGAGCTGCTCGCCGACATCCGCGACCACTTCTCCTCGACACTCGACGAGGACGCGGCCGAGGAGTACGAGGACGCCTTCAACCGAGCCGTCGCGAAGCGTTTACCACGATTCTCGCTCGAGATCGAAAACCGGTAGGTCTACGTCCAGCCGGTGAGATGCGCGGCAAACCCGCCCACAATCGCGCCGTACAGGAGGTGCGCGGCGAGGTTGCCGACCGCCGTGCGCGAGCCGTAGTTCTCCAGGAACAGCCCCGGCGGCTCGAGCAGCGGCGTCTCCTCCGCGTCCGACCATGGCGTGCCCATCCGCGGATGGACAGCGGGCAGGAGCACGTTCACGAGCGCCCCACCGGCGAACAGTCCGTGGACGAGGCCGAGGGCCAAGCCGAAGACCCAGCCCGCGTGGCCGACAGCGCGGAAAATCGCGTAGTACGCGAGCGCGAACAGCAGCCCGTTGACGAAGTGGAGGAAATAGCCGATCACGTTGGCGCGGCTGCGATGCGCCGTGAAGACAGTGCCGAGCAGAAGCGGGATGTCCATGCGGGTAATCCCGAGCTCCTGTGCCGTGCGCAGGCCGGTCGTCAGCACGATCGTGCCGACGACGCCGCCCGCGAGCGTTCCCCAGAGCGTCACTCGCGCCCGGCCTTCGCGTCTTCGATCGACACGGCCGCGTTGATCAGCGCCAGATGGCTCAGACCCTGCGGGAAGTTGCCAAGGAAGTCACGACTCGCGGGATCGATCTCCTCGGAGAAGAGACCGACGTCGTTCGAGAGCGCGACGAGTTCCTCCATCAGCCGCTCGGCCTCGTCGATCCGCCCACCGCGCGCGAGCGCGTCGACGAGCCAGAACGAACAGGTGACGAACGCTCCCTCTTCGCCCTCAACGCCGTCCTCGCCGCGGTAGCGGTAGACGAGCGGCCCCTCGGCGAGCTCGCGCCGGACGGCGTCGACGAGTCCCTGCATCCGCTCGTCGGCCGGATCCTCGAATCCGAGCAGCGCCAGCGTGAGCAGGCTCCCGTCCAGCTCGCGCTGATCCGGCGCGCGGATGTAGCTCCGCTGCTCCTCGTCCCAGCCGTTCTCGCGCACGAACGCACGCACCGCGTCGGCCTCCTCGCGCCAGCGGTCGGCGTCCGAGGGGATCGCGCCCTCCGATGCGAGCGAGGTCGCCCGGTCGAGCGCGACCCAGCAGAGCGCCTTCGACTGGATGAAATGCGACGGGTCGCTGCGCACCTCCCAGATGCCGGCATCCTTCTCGCGCCACTGCTCGGCGACGTAGTCGGCGATCTTCGCCAGCTCCTTGCCGGTGTCGCGGTCGATCTCCCCTCCGTCCCGAGCGTAGAGGGAAGCCGCCTCGAAGAGGGAGCCGTAGACGTCCAGCTGGATCTGCTCGGCGGCGCCGTTCCCGACCCGAACGGGCTTAGAGCCTCGGTATCCGTCGAAGTCCTCGAGCTCGAACTCGCGCGCCTTCGTGCCTCCGTCTACGCGGTAGAGGATCTGCAGCCGCGGCTGCGTGATCCGCGACGCGTGCATGATCCACCAGAAGAACGACGTCGCCTCGTCGCGATAGCCGAGCCGCAAGAGCGCGTCGATCGTCCAGCTGGCATCCCGAACCCAGGCGTAGCGGTAATCCCAGTTCCGACCGCCGCCGTACCACTCGGGCAGAGAGGTGGTTGGCGCCGCGACGATCGCGCCCGAGGGCGCGTAGACGAGCAGCTTGAGCACGAGCGCGCTGCGGACGACGTGCTCACGCCAGGGGCCCTCGTACTGCGCGCGCCCGCTCCAGTCCTTCCAGAACCGCACCGTCCGCTCGAGCCGGCGCTCGCTGTCGTCCCTTCCCGGAAGGACGGCCGGCTCCTTGTACGCCGCGGCGAGCGAAAGGATCGAGACGCGCCCCGAATCAGCGTCGAACGTGCCCGCAACCGCCGCGTCGCCGCGCTGCTCCGGCTCACCGGCGTCCCAGAGGTTGAGCGCGAGCGCGTCGCGCCCATGCGAGAAGAAGACGCGGCCCGCGCGGCGCCCGAGCCCAGCTGCGTGACGGCCGTAGAAGAAGCGCGGCTCGACAGACCACCGCATCGGAACCCGACCCCCAAGGCCCTCGACCTTGCGGATGACCTCGCGCAGCGGCGAGATGGAGGCGAGATCGGTGAGGGCCATCGCATCGGTCACGCGGACGGCGCCGGAGGCCGTGCGAAAGGTCGTCTCGAGGACGTTCGCCCCCTCGACGTAGCGGCGTTCAGCCTCGAACGGCTCCTCGGGGGAGAGCTGAAACGACCCGCCGTTCTCGGCGTCGAGGAGTCGCGCGAAGGTCGAGGGCGAGTCGACGTTCGGCAGGCACAGCCAGTCGATCGAGCCGTCGAGGGCGACCAGCGCCGCGGTACGGCCGTCGCCGATCACGGCGTAGTCACGGATCGGGGCATAGCCGCCGATGCGAATCGGGTGTCTTGTTTCCGTCATCACTCCGACTTACGATCCGTAAGTCGCCATCCATCTCCGAGGAGGGTCATTTTGAACCGCAGGCGTTTTCTCCTGACGCTGGTCGCCGCTTCATTGATCGCGTCTGTTTTCGCCTCGTCCGCCGCCGCCAACCATTCCTGGGGCGGCTACCACTGGGCGCGCACGTCGAATCCGTTCACGGTGCAGCTCGGCAACAACCTCACCGGTGTCTGGCCGAGCCACCTCAGCACGACCTCGTCCGACTGGTCGCAGTCGACCGTTCTCGACACGACGATCGTGGCGGGGCAAGCGAAGGGTCGGTGCCGCCCGACGTCCGGCCGTGACGAGATCTGCAACAACACCTACGGCAACACCGGTTGGCTGGGGGTCGCGCAAATTTGGCTCGCAAGCGGCAGCCTGCACATCACGCAGGGCACCGTGAAGGTGAACGACACCTACTTCAACACATCGACCTACAACACCTCCGCGTGGCGGAATCTCGTGATGTGTCAGGAGGTCGGCCACACGTTCGGCCTCGACCACCAGGACGAGAATTTCAACAACGCCAATCTCGGGACGTGCATGGATTACACGAACGACCCGAGCACGAACCAGCACCCGAACCAGCACGACTACGACGAGCTCGTCACGATTTACTCGCACCTCGACTCGACGACAACCGTCGGCGCGGCCGCGCCGCCGAGTCAGGCGCAGTCCGAGAACGCTTCTCCGATCGCGGTCGACCGCAGCGATCGGATCGGCAGCTCGACGATCGTCGAGTCGTTCGCGGACGGGTCCCGGCGGATCACCCATATCGTCTGGGCGCTCCCGGGCACCCGGCACTGAGCTAGCGATGGCCGAAGTGGTGGGCGCCGGGAAGGCTGGCGCCCACCTCGGCCTCCTCCGAGACCTGACGCGCGAGCGGCCCCAGGGTCTCGAGCCGGCGGACGAGCACGTTCTGGTTCCGCTCCACGCGCTCGAAGCGGCCGTGCGCGAGGATCAGCGGCTCGCCGCGGACGATCCCGCGATGGCGCTCGTAGACGCTCGGCGGGACGATCAGGTTGACCGCGCCGAACTCGTCCTCGATCAGCATGAAGACGACGCCGTTCGCCGTCGCCGGCCGCTGGCGCGCGACCGCCATCCCGGCGATCGAGACGCTCGCGCGGTCGGCGGCGCGGGCCAGCTCCTCCGACGAGAGCACGCCCTCGGGGAGGTGCGGGCGGAGCAGCTCCAGCGGATGTACGCCGACCGAGAGGTTCGTCGTCCGGTAGTCGGCGAGCATTTGCTCCCAGACCGTCGGCTCGGGGAGATCGGGTGTCGCCGCAGTCGGGTCGAGTGGGAGCGCGAGCTGGCGCTCCTCCCCACCGGAGCCGGGGACGCTGCGCGTACGCGGGACGAGACCGAGCTGCCACAGGAGCTGCCGTCGGAAGGATCCGCTTGTCGGGTCCGCTTTGCTTCCGCCGAAGCCGTCGCACGCGCCGGAAACGATCAGCGTTTCGAGACCGTGCTCCGAGAGCTGCGTCCGCTGCGCGAGGTCGCGGATGCTCGCGAACGGGCCGCCTCGCACGCGCTCCTCGACGAGCGTCTTGGCGTCGTCCTCCGCGATCCCGTTCACGTAGTCGATCCCGATCCGAACGGCGCCGTCCTCCACCGAGCACTTGGCGGCGCTGACGTTGACGTCCGGCGGCCGCGTCTCGACGCCGCGCCGCTGGCCGTCCCGGACGAGCGTCGCCGGTGGATAGAAGCCCATCGGTTGCGCGTTCAGCAGCGCGCAGAGGAACTCGGCCGGATAGTGATGCCGGAGCCAGGACGACTGGTAGGCGAGCAGGCCGAACGCCGCTGCGTGCGACTTGGGGAAGCCGAAACCGGAGAAGCCGACGAGCTTGTCGTAGACGAGGTTGGCCGTTGCCTCGTCGACGCCCTTCGTGAGCGCGCCCTCGACGAAACGGCCACGGTAGGCCTCGAGCGCGTCGTGGCTGCGCTTGCGGCTCATCGCGCGGCGCAGCCCTTCCGCCTCCCCCACGCTGAACCCGGCGAGCGCGATCGCGACCTCGAGCACCTGATCCTGGAAGACGACGACGCCGAGCGTCGAGCGGAGGCAGTCGGCGAGCAGCGGATGGTCGACCGGCGGCTCGAAGCCGGGATCCTCGCGCAGCCGCTGACGGTGGTCGACGTACGGGTGAACGGCCTTCCCCTGGATCGGCCCCGGCCGGACGAGCGCCACCTGCACCGTCAGGTCGTCGATGTTCTCCGGCCGCGTACGTAGCAGGCTCTGCATCTGCGCCCGGCTCTCGATCTGGAAAGCGCCGATGGTGTCCGCCTGCTGGATGTCGTCGTAGACGGCCGGGTCGTCGAGCGGGATCCTGGAGAGGTCGATCGGCTCGCCGTAAAGCCGTGCGATCTGGTCGACGCAGTCCTCGACCGCGGAGAGCATCCCCAGTCCGAGCAGGTCGATCTTGAGAAAGCCGGCATCGGCGCAGGAGTCCTTGTCCCACTGGCACATCTGCCGCCCGGCCATGGCCGCCGGCTGCACCGGGACGAGCTCGATCAGCGGGCGCGACGAGATCACCATCCCGCCCGGGTGCTGGGAGATGTGGCGCGGCAGGCCGGCGATCTCGTGGCAGAGCTCGGCGAAGGCGCGCCAGCGCGGCGAGAGCAGCTTCCGTTGCGCATCGGGGAGAAGTGCGAGCTCCTCGGCGATGCGCTTCGCGTTCCAGCCGTCGGAGACCCGCGCCAGCCGTTCGAGCTCCGCGTAGGGCAGGCCGAGCGCCTTGCCGACGTCCCGGATCGCGCCGCGGCTGCGGTACGTCGCGAACGACGCGACGAGCGCTGCGTGCTCGCGCCCGTAGCGCTCGGTGACGGCGACGATCAGCTTCTCGCGAATGTCGCGCGGGAAGTCGAGGTCGATGTCGGGGACGGCGTCGAGCTCGCGGTTCAGGAACCGCCCGATCGAGAGCTCTGCGTCGACGGGATCGACGTGCGAGAGGCCGGTCAGGTAGCAGACGAGCGAGCCGACGGACGACCCGCGTCCTCGTCCCGGTGGCAGCGCGTGCCTGGGCGAGTCGCGGCCGCGCACCTCGAGCGCGCACTCCCGTGCGAGCTCGAGCACGTCCCAGTGGAGCAGGAAGAAACCGGCGAGCCCGAGCTCGTCGATCAGCCTCAGCTCGTCCTCGAGCCGCGACCTCGCCTTCGCCCGCAAGCCGGTATTGGTCGGCGGGTAGCGGGCCTCGAACGCGCGGTTGCAGACCTGGGCGAGCTGGACGATCGCCGGCTCCGGGGTGTCCGAGAAGTCCGGATAGCGGTAGCCGAGCTCCTCCGTCAGGTCGAACGTCAGGCGTTCGGCGAGCTCGACCGTGCGGGCGACGGCGTCGCGGTCGTCGGGGAAGCGCTCGGCGACGTCGGTCGGCGCGGCGAGAACGCTCTCGTGGTTGCCGCGGCGCTCGCGCTCGCAGCCTTCGAGCGACGTCCGGTTACGGATGGCAACGAGCGCATCCTGGAGCGGCGCGCGCCGCAGATGGTGCGCGTGGACGTCGCCCGTGACGATCGTGGGGACGCCGAGGTTGGTTGCGAGGTTGCGGAGGAGTGCGTTGCGGCGGGAATCGCCGCGTTCGTAGGGACGCTGGAGCTCGACGAAGAAGCGGTCGCGTCCAAACGCGCGCGCGAGCCGGGCGGCGGCGTTCGGGTTGCGGACGGCAAGACCGTGGCGCGCGCAGCCGGAGAGGCAGACGAGGCCGTCGTTCAGCTCCTCCAGCAGGGGCTGGTCGAGGGCGGGCTCGGCCGGAGGCTGGTTTTCCTTGGGACGTGTATGTGCGTGCGCCGCGGTGAGCAGCCGGCACAGGTTCGCGTAGCCCTGCGGTGTCTCGACGAGGACGGTGACATGGGAGCGGTCGGCGAGCGTGAGCTCGGCGCCGGTGATCGGGCGGACGCCGAAGTGCTTGGCCGCGTGCGCGAACTCGAGCGAGCCGTAGACGCCGTCGTGGTCGGTGAGCGCGAGCGCCGGGTAGCCGAGCTCGGCGGCGCGGACGGCGAGCTCCTCCGGCAGCGAGGCGCCGTCGAGGAACGAGTACGACGAGTGGGTGTGGAGCTCGACGTACGGCACCGTCGTTTGCTTCGGCGCGCCGGGAGCCAACCGCTCCTTCTTGCGCGTCCGGTGCGGAAACTCGGGCTGGAGCTCGACGGTCATACTCGCGGGCGATGGCGGGCGTCGTGCTCAGACCGGGTGAGGGGGAGTCGCTCTTCGGCGGCAGGATCGTGATCAAGGCGAGCTTCGACGAGCTCTCGATCACCGAGTCGTACTTCAACAGCGCGAGGGACGGAGCGAGCCCGCACTTCCACCGGCAGCACGTCGATTCGTTCTATGTCCTCGAGGGCGGCCTCGCCGTCCTGGTCCACGACGAGGAAAAGATCCTGTCGCCGAATGCATGTGCCTGTGCGCCACCAGAGGTCGTCCACGGCTTCAGGACCACGTCTCCGTCGCGATTCCTCAACTTCCACACGCCCGACGGGCGGTTCGCGGAGAACCTGCGGGAACGCGACCGCGGCGAGCCCGGCGGCTTCGACAGCGTCGACGCAGAGCCCGGTAGCGGTCCCCCTGGATTCGACGCCGTCTTCCTCGGGCCGCGCGAAGGCGAGCGGCTCGAGGCAGACAGCCGCGTCGCCACGATCAAGGTCGGCCGCGAGGAGCTCTCGATGATCGAATTCGACCTCGAGTCGGGCCTCGAAGGGCCCGACCCCCACGACCACGATGACCACGTGGATTCCTTCTACGTCCTCGAGGGAGAGGCGGAGTTCGTCATGGGCGAGGAGACGCTGCGGCTCGGCGCCGGCTCGTTCGTCGCGGCGCCGCTCGGCGTCGTGCACACGTTCTCGAACCCCGGCCCCCGCCGGGCGCGGCTGCTGAACGTCCACGCGCCGAGCACCGGCTTCCACGACCGGCTGCGCGCGGAGAGCGACTGAATGGACGCGCAGGCCCGTTACGAAGAGCTCGCGGACGATCTCGCCGCGCAGAACGACGACGTCACGCTCGGCCAGATGATGGGGATGCCGGCGATCAAACGCGCCGGGAAGATGATCGGCGGCTTCTCGCGAAGTGAGGGCGCGATGGTCTTCAAGCTTCCCGAGGAAATGGCGCGCGAGGCAGCGCTCCGGCTCGAAGGCGCGCACCTGTTCGACCCGTCCGGCGGGCGGCGCGCACCGATGAAGGAATGGGTCGTCGTCCCGGCGACGCACGCGGACCGCTGGCCCGATCTCGCCGGGCAGGCGCTTACACACCACGCTGGGTGAACCAGCAGCCTCGTTCCTCGTCGCGAAAGACAACGGCGTTCTCCCCTGACTGCAGCACCACGTCGAAATAGCGCCGGCTGACCGGCTCCTCCGTCCACCAGCGGTCGACGACGCGCCATTCCTCGCGGATCACCGCCACCGGCTGGCGATTCACCTGCCACGGCGTCCCGTCGAAGTTCGCCTCGACGACGGCGGCCCGCGGTTGGTTCAATGCGTGAGCCCGTAAAGGACGATGTCCTCCGCGGGTCATTGCAGACGGAGGCGCGGGCAGAGCCCGCCCCTCCTGAAGCGGCACCGCAAGCGGTGCCTTCAGTCGTCCCGCGGAACGAACAGTGCGCGTGTTTCCGGGATGCGCGACCACGGCGCGACCTCGACCACCTGGTTGACCGAGCCTGTGCCGGTGCTCGCCCGCACCTGGCGCAGGCCTTCCCTGAGCCGGACGCCGAGCTCGGCGCCCGCGGCCGGCAGGAGCTCGAGTTGCTGGCCGTCGTGCTCCGTCAGCTCGACGAACTCGAGCCGCAGCTCGACCACCGGCGCCGGCAGCTCGGCGAGCTTCGGTGCCAGCGCGGCCTTCAGGCGGTCCGGCTCCGCCGACGGGTCACGGAGCGTCACCGTCCGCCGCCAGGAGCCGCCGCCGACCAGCCGGGCGGACAGCGCGAGCTTGCGCGCGAAGCGCCCTGCCCGCTCCGGCCGAGCCAGCAGCGTCTCGAGCAGCGCACCGAACGCGCGCCGCAATGTCAGCTCGTTCCCGATCGCCTCGGGGAACTCGAGCGCCTCCACGATCTCCGACGGCGGGCGACGGCCGCGCACGCGCGCGGCCTTCCCGCCTCTCGCCAGGCCCCAGGCGCGCCGGCCGTCCGGCCCCAGACGTTCGGCCACTGCAGCACCCGGGAGCCCGGCAAGCTCTCCGACCTTTCTGACCCCCAATTCGCGCAGCTCGGCGCGCCGGCGCGGTTCCAGCGGAACGAGCTCGAGCGGCAGCGGCGCGAGAAAGTCGCGCGTCCGGTCGTCCGAGACGACCAAGGCCTGGCCGGGGCGCGCCACGTTCGCCGCCGCGAGCGCGGCGAACCGACGCTCGGCGGCCCCGAGGCGGGCGTCCCACGTCGCCCCCACGGCAGCGAGACCTCGCTTCAGCGCCGGCTCGAGGCCGCCGTAGAGCCGCTCGACGCCGCGCGTCTCGAAGTAGACGCAGCCGAGCCCCGCTGGGTCGACGGCGAAACCGGCGTCCTCGAGACGCCGCAGGATCCCCTCCCACGCCTCCTCCACCGAGGCCGGATCCTGCTCGACGAGGACGAGACCCGGGCACGTCGCCAGAGCCTCCCCCATCCGCATCCCCGGCCGCACGCCGAGTGCCTCCGCCGCGGCCGTCACCGGGCCGATCAGCGGCTCGCTTCCGGGCACCGGCGAGAGTGCCGCAGGCCGCATGGCCAGCCCCGGCTGCATGCGCAGAGCGGCGCGCAGCTCGAACCCGGGGATGGCGATGCAGGCGATCATGGGAACGTATGTTCTACACGAACACACGTTCTCCGTCAAGGCTGGGGGTATTGCCCCTTCTCTGTATAAGCCGCGGACTAGCTGATATCCACGACGCAGAAGCGGTTGCCCTCGGGGTCGGCAAGGATGACGTAGTCGGCGTCCGGTGGTCGCTTGTCCCAGTGCACTTCGGTAGCGCCCAATGCCTTCAGGCGCTCCACCTCGCCGGCCTGATCCTCTGTGTACAGATCGAGGTGAATGCGTGGCGGCACTTGCAGTGTCGAGTGAACCTGATCGAGTGACAGATTCGGCCCGACACCATCCTTCGGTCGGAGCAGCATGAAGTCGTCGCTCGGCAGGTCGCGCCGGACGTAGTCGAGAGCCGCCTCCCAGAACTCGGTCTGGCGCTGAAGATCGTCGACGCGCAGAACGATCGAGCCGATGCGGAGCACCGAGGCCACTCTATCCATCGTCGTCAACCTGACTCACTGGCATGCGAGATCGCCCGGCGGCCACGGCAGTCGCGCCGGCTCGTCGTCGGGCATGTCGGCGTAGGCGACCTTCGGCGAGCCTGTGGCTTCCGCGACGCTGGCGTCGTATCGCGCGGCGGCCGCGTCGACCGGGAAGCCCTCGCCCTCGCACCACTCCTGCGTACGGCCGCCCACCATGAAGATCGTGCACGCCCCGTCGCCGGCACCGACGAACACGTGGCCGGTCAGGGGCGGGCTGTGGAAGAAGTCGCCCGACCGAAGGTGTCGCTCCTGCCCCTCGACGACGAGGAGGCACTCGCCGGAGAGCACGAGGAACGCCTCCTGCGCGTTCTCGCGGTGATAGCGCGCGTTGAACTGTCCCGGCTCGAGCACGCACAAGTTGATGCCGAACTCCGCGAAGCGGGCGTCGTGCGGCTCGGGCGAGCAGGTGATGCCCATCCGCTCGTTGCGCCGCGCAGCGAGGTCCGCAACGTTGACGACGAACCAGCCCTCACCGGCCGGCCGGAGCCCGTCGGCAGTCCGCTCGATCGTCGCCTCGCCCACCTGTTGCGGAACGTCGTGACCCATCAGTCGCGGTTGTGGTTCACGACCTCGATGTTGTTGCCGTCCGGGTCGAGGACGTACGCGCCGTAGTAGCCGAGGTGGTAGACGGCCCGTTCCCCGGGAGCGCCGTTGTCACGGTAGCCGGTTTCCGTTGCCGCGCGGTGGAACGCCTCGACGGTCGCGTTCTCGCTCGCCGGGAAGGCCATGTGGACGTGCTCGGTCGGCGTGCCCTCGACGATGGAGAAGGAGCCGCCGTGGCCTCTGAAGTGGGCAAACCCCGGCCGTTCGCCACGCAGCTCGAAGCCGGCATGGGGAGCGATCGTCTCGTAGAACCGCTCCGATGCCTCGCGGTCGGATGCGCGGATGGTCACGTGGTCGAACACGCTCCGACTATGCCAAGACAGGAAGTCGAGCGGCGGCACCGAATCAAGGAATCCCCATGCGGACGGGACGTGTTCTCGCGCTGCCGCTCATCCTCCTCGCCGTGGCCGCAGCCCCGGAAGCCGACGCCGCTGCAGGGAGCGCGGGCGTCGCCGCCCTCCAGGTAGGGCTGCGCGCGCACGGGTTCTACAAGGGTGCAATCGATGGAATCACCGGGCCGCAGACCGCCCGCGCCGTACGGCGCCTGCAACGGAGAGCCCGGATCGCCGTGGACGGCGTCGCCGGACCTCAGACCAGGCGCGCTCTCGGCCGCTTCGGCCGCCATACGCTCGGCTCACGCCCGCTCCATCGCGGGTCGAAGGGATGGGACGTGGCCGCGCTCCAGTTCCAGCTCGCCGTCCACGGATTCCCTTCCGGGGCGTTCGACGGGATTTTCGGGCCGCGCGTCCACGCTGCGCTGAGCCGCTTCCAGGAGTGGGCGGGATTGGGAGTGGACGGCATCGCGGGCCCGGCCACGCTCGGGGCGCTCACAGCCGTCCCGCCGGTGGCTCCGCTGCCGCTGGCGTGGCCGGTGACGCCGCCGCTGCTCGGTGACCGGTTCGGTCCGCGCGGCGACCGTTTCCATTCGGGGCTCGACTTTCCCGCCGCTGCGGGAACCCCGGTCTACGCCGCGCGCGCCGGCCAGGTCGTGTACGCGGGCTGGCGCGAGGGCGGTTGGGGCTTTCTCGTCACGATCGCCCACGGAAACGGCGAACGGACGATGTACGCGCACCTGTCGCGGATCGACGTCCGCATCGGCGTCAGGGTGGCGCAGGGCGTCCGCGTCGGCGCGGTCGGAGCGACCGGGGACGCGAACGGCCCGCACCTCCACTTCGAGGTCCGCGTCCGCGGGGCGGCAGTGGACCCGCTGGGCGCACTGCCTTAGGCGCGGATCTCGGCCGCCGTTCCGACCATGCCGGCAAGCCGGGGCACCACGTCCAGGACGTCCTCTCGCGCGCAGAAGGCGATGTCCTCCTCGAGCCCCGGCGGGCCGTACGTGCGGGCGTTCAACGCCTCGAGCGCGCTCGAAAACGAACCGGGGACGAGCTCGGCAGCGATCGCCGCGTCGCTGCGTTCGGCATTCAGGAGCTGAACGATCCGGCCGGCGCAGTACGCGTCGTCGAGCGCGAACGCGCCCTGGAAGCCGGCGCAGAGGATCGCCACGTCCTCCCCACGCTCGGCGGCCGCACGCGTCACTGCACCGAGGTTCAACAGGCTGCCGAGCAGCACCTCGTCGCAACGCGCCGCCGCCGCGAGGATCGTTCGCGTGCCGTTCGTAGTGGAAAGGATCAGCGTCCCGGCCCGCGGCTCGAGGAACTCCCGCGGCGAGGCGCCGACGTCGAACCCCTCGATCCGGACCGCATTCCGCTCGCCGCCGACCACCGAGTCCTCGAGCTCGACGCGCAGCGCCCGCGCCTCCTCGATCTCCGCCGCGCACAGGACCCGCTCGTAGCCCGCAGCGAGCGCCTGCGCCATCGTCGAGGTCGCACGCAGGACGTCCACGACGATCCCGACCGGAGCCGAGGCGGCCTCGTCGGGCGTGAACGCGACATGAACCCTCATGCGACTACGCTACTTCGGCGATGACCGAAGTCGCCGAGAAGACCTGCTACCGCCACCCCGACCGCGTCACGGGCCTGTCCTGCTCGGAGTGCGGCCGGCCGATCTGCACCGAGTGCATGACGATGGCGCCGGTCGGGATCCGCTGTCCGGAGCACTCGGGGAAGCCGCAAGGCGTGCAGCGCGTCACCGCCGGCGCACGCCGCGCAGCGTTCGAGGGCGTGGGCGCGAAAGTGACGAAGGTGCTAATCGCGATCAACGTCGCGGTCTACGTCGCCGAGCTCGCAACCGGCGGCGGCGTCAACGGCGTCAACAGTGAGATCTACGAGAAGGGCGTTCTGGTCGCGGGTCGGACGCTCGACTCGCACGGTCATCTGATCGGCATCGCGGAGGGCGACTACTGGCGGCTCCTGACCGCCGCCTTCCTGCACTACGGGCCGTTCCACCTGCTCTTGAACATGCTCGCGCTCTACTGGTTCGGGACTGCGTTGGAGCAGCGGATCGGCTCCGCCCGCTTCCTCCTTCTCTACATCGTGTCCGGTCTCGCGGGCTCTGCCGGAGCGCTGCTCCTCGACCCCACGACGCCGACTGTCGGCGCATCAGGGGCGATCTTCGGGATCCTCGGCGCCGGACTCGTGCTCGAACAGCAGCGGGACTACGTCTTCGGCGGGAGCGCGCTTGGGGTGATCGTGCTGAACCTGGTCTTCACGTTCTCGATCTCGAACATCTCGATCGGGGGCCACATCGGCGGTCTGATCGGCGGCGCGTTGGCGACGCTGGGGTTCACACGCTTCGGGCGCGCCCACGCCGCCTACGGCCGCGCCGGCGCTCTCGGCGTCGCGACGATGGTCCTGGTCGGGGTCGTCAGCGTCGTGATCGCCTACTGGAAGGCGCGCGGCTATTCAGTCCCTGGGGCCTAGCTACCGATAATAGGAAGAGTGATGAGGGGTGTCGTCGTGGTTCTCTGCGCACTCGTGCTCGCACCAGCGGCCCTGGCGCGGCCGCTCCTGGGCCTCTATGGAGACACCGCGCGCTTTGCGGGCCAGACCGGCCAGCGCACGGACGTCGGCCACATCTACCTCGGCTGGGGACAAGGCTCGACCTGGGGCTCCGGTTTCGACCGGATCGTCCCCAAGCTGAGCCGGGTGCCGATGATCTCGATCACGGCCTTCCACTGGCCGTCGAAGGCCGAGACGCTGACGCCGCTGCAGATCGCGCGCGGCGCCGGCGACGACTACCTGATCGCCCTCAAGGCCGCGGTCGCGCGTGCCAATCTCAACGTCTTCTACGTGCGTCCGCTCGCAGAGATGACAGGCTGGTGGAACCCGTGGTGCGCGTTCACGCGCTCGGGGAAGGCCAAGGGCGGCGCCCACTCGACCGCCAACTTCCGGAAGGCCTTCGCGCGCATGTATCTGCTCCTGCACGGCGGCACGGCCGACGAGCTGAACGCGCGCCTCGCCCACCTCGGACTGCCCGGCGTCAGGGCCGATCTCCCGGTCAATCCCTTCCCGCGGCTCCGCGTGATCTGGAACCCGCAGGCGCACGGCGACCCGCAGGTGCCCGGGAACACGCCCGCCGCGTACCACCCCCGCGACGCCTTCGTCGACGTCGTCGGGGACGACAGCTAGCGACCTGGCGTCGAAGCCTCGCGCCCGCACGAAGTACCGGCGCCTCATCTCGCCGCTCGGCGGCTAACCCAGCAGGAGCAGCATCTCGTCCTCGCCGACTACGACGCGGTCGAAGATCGGCCCTGCATCGTCGAGCAAGACGGAGAGATCCGGGAGAGTCGGATTCAGATGGATCAGACGAGGTTCGCTGCCTCGGCCTCCCGTGCCACGCCGGCGGCATCGGCCGCGGTCGCATCTCTATCGGGGTGATCCCGCGCCGCCCGACCGAGACCCTCGCACCGCGCGGCCCCACGCTCACTCCGGGCCCGCGCTTGCTCAGGTTGAGCGTCACGCCCGGGAGGAGCCGCTTCCGCCGCTGGAACCGCCAGCCGATGTAACGCACACTAACGCGGGATGGCGACGGTGCTCGTCGATGGAGAGAACGTCCGCCGCTCCGTCTGGCCGAACCTCTCGCGGGATGAGTTGGTCGAGCTCGCCGAGCGTTGGGGCCGTGCGAACGGCCACGAGGTCATGGTCGTCTGGGAGGGCTCCGAGAGCGCCGACGACCGGATCGCGCGGGACGTGGCGAAGCTCGACCCACCCGTGTGGGTCGTCACCTCTGACCGCGAGCTCCGGGACCGTGTCGGACCTCACGCGGAGCGAGTCCTCGGCGGCGGCTCGTTCGCGCGCGAGCTTCAGCGGCGGTAGGTGCCGCCGAGCGGCCTGCTGGCGACGATGCGTCCGTTGAGCGCGAGGACGAACTGCCGAGGCGACGCCCCACGGGCGAGCGACAGCTTCCGCTTGAGCGTGTGGAGCTCGAACACGTAGTGGTGCGCGCGGCCGGCGGGTGGGCACGGACCTCCGTAGCCGATCCGGCCGAAGCTGTTCCTTCCCTGGAGCCGCCACCTCACGTGAGCAGGGACGCCGCGCGCCGAGGCGGGCAGGTTCCAGAGCGTCCAGTGCGTGAACGTCCCCGCGGGCGAGTCGAGATCGATCAGCTCGATCGCGAACGCCCTCGTCCCCCGCGGTGGAGCCTGCCAGCGCAGCGGCGGCGACACGTTCGCGCCGTCACAGGTGAACCGCCGCGGAATCGCGCGGTTCTGCGGGAACGCGGGACTCCAGAACAGGAACGCCGCTGCCAGCACCGCCACCACGTGGGGAATTTGCCGCCTGAGTCGAACTCCTACACGTGACCCACGACCTTCTCCATCTCGGCCTGCCGTGGTGGGACAAGGCAATCCGGACGCTCGCCGTCTACCTCGTCCTGATCGCGCTCCTCCGTGTCGCCGGCAAACGGCAGCTGGCGCAGTTGAACGCGTTCGATCTGGTCGTGCTGCTGCTTCTGTCGAACGTCGTCCAGAACGCGATCATAGGCAACGAGACATCGCTCACCGGCGGACTGCTCGGCGCCGTCATTCTGATCGGGGCGAACTACGGCCTGGTGCGGCTCTCGTTTCGCCGTCCGCGAGTCAACCGCCTTCTCCAGGGAACCTCGACGACGCTCTATGAGGACGGGCACGTCCGTGAGCAACACCTGCGCCATGAGCTGATGACCCGCGAGGAGCTGGTCGCCGCGCTCCGGCGGCAGGGCATGGAGCTCGAGGACGTCGAGCAAGTCGCGCTCACGCCCGAAGGGACGTTCGACGCGTCGCCGAAGCCGAAGGCCGGCATCGACGACGTCCTCGCTGCGCTGCAACGCATCGAGAGCAAACTGGGCTAGCCTGCCGCTCAGGTGGCCACGCGCGAGACGACCTTCACGCCGGTTTCGCTCGAGTTCACGCGGCTCGACGCAGAGGAGGCGCTGCGCCGCTCCAAGGAGTTCCTCGAGCTGATGCGGACGCGTCGCTCGGTGCGGCACTTCTCCGCCGAGCAGGTGCCCTACGAGCTGATCGAGAACGCGATCCGCACCGCCGGCTCGGCGCCGTCGGGCGCGAACCAGCAGCCGTGGACGTTCGTGGTCGTGTCCGACCCGGCCGTCAAGGAGCAGATCCGCAAAGCGGCCGAGCACGAGGAGGAGCTGCTCTACAAGGAGCGCGCGAGCGAGCAGTACCTGGACGCGCTCGAGCCGATCGGCACCGACTGGATCAAGCCTCACATCACCGACGCGCCGTACCTGATCGTCGTCTTCGAGCAGGCCTGGAGCAGGGACGAGAACGGCGGGAAGCGCAAGCACTACTACGTGCGCGAGTCGGTCGGGATCGCGGTCGGCTTCCTGCTCGCGTCGCTGCACGCCGCCGGGCTCGCCACGCTGACGCACTCACCGGCGCCGATGGGCTTCCTGACCCGCATTCTGGGGCGGCCCGAGAACGAGCGGCCCTTCATCCTGATTCCGGTCGGCTATCCCGCCGCCGACGCCCAGGTTCCCGACATCGCGCTGAAGAAGAAGTCGCTCGAAGAAATCAGCGAGATCCTCTAGAGTCGGCGCCCTAACCGGAGGGCCGACTGTGGATCGTCGCGCAGGATTGCGCGTCTTCTTCGCCTTGATCGCTGCCGCATCGACCGCGATCGTCGCCGGAGTGGGATCGGCTGCCGGCGCCGGCTTCACGCCGGGCTCCGACGGGCTCGGCGACCCGTTCTTCCCGCAGGCCGGGAACGGCGGCTACGACGTCTCGCACTACGCCCTCAAGCTCGACTACGACCCGTCGACGCGGGTCCTGACGGGATCCACGGTGATCACGGCGACCGCGACGCAGAACCTGTCGCGCTTCGATCTCGACCTGCGCGGCTTCACGGTCTCGCAGGTCGTGGTGAACGGCGCGGCGGCAACGTTCTCGCGCTCGGGGCAGGAGCTCGTGATCACGCCCGTCGCTGGCCTCGTTCAGGGAAAGAGCTTCACGGTGGCCGTCGGCTACGCGGGTGTCCCGGAGGTGATCACCGACCCCGACCAGTCGATCGAGGGCTGGGTGCCGACGAAGGACGGTGCCTTCGTCGTCGGCGAGCCGCAGGGATCGCCCGGCTGGTATCCGGTCAACGACACTCCCCACGACAAGGCGACCTTCGACTTCTCGATCACGGTTCCGGCAGGGAACACGGCGCTCGCGAACGGCGTCCTGCTCTCGAAGACGACCGCCGGCGGCAAGACCACCTGGGTCTGGCGCGAGAGCAAGCCGATGGCGCCCTACCTTGCCACGGCGACGAACGGGATCTTCGACCTCACGCAGTACAAGATCGACGGGATTCCCACCTACGTGGCCGTCGACCCGACGCTGAACAGCGCCAACGTCCTGCGCAAGCTCCCGGAGATCGTCCAGTTCTACGCCTCGATCTACGGGCCGTACCCGTTCGACGCGATCGGCGCGATCGTCGACGACGCGAAGAACGTCGGCTACTCGCTCGAGACGCAGACGAAGCCGGTCTTCGATCGCGTGCCCGACGAGACGACGCTCGCGCACGAGCAGTCGCACATGTGGTTCGGCGACTCGGTCACGCTGACGCTGTGGCCGGACATGTGGCTGCACGAAGGCTTCGCGACCTGGTCGGAGTGGATCTGGAGCGAGCACACGGGGAACAAGACCGCGCAGAAGTACTTCGACAACCTCTACAACACGCCGGCGCAGGACGTCCTCTTCTGGACGCCGCCGCCCGGCAACCCCGGCACGCCGCCTTACCTGTTCAACGGGACCATTTACAACCGCGGCGGCATGACGCTCCAGGCGCTGCGGGTGAAGGTCGGCGACTTCGCGTTCTTCCGGATCCTCCGCGACTGGGCGACGCAGAACCGCTACGGCAACGTGACGACGCCGCAGTTCATCGCGCTGGCCGAGCGCGACAGCGGCATGGAGCTCGACCACTTCTTCGACGTCTGGCTGTATCAGCCTGACAAGCCGACGAGCTGGTAGCGCACTGACGGCCGCGGCCACATCGTTTTGTGCCGAGCCCGCTCGGAGATAACAGCCGACAGTGACCCGCTAAGCCGGTAGCGGGCCTGTCCGCCGGCGAGCGCGGCTCCCACTGCGGGGCGGGCGCGCCACGGTGGAACATCTCGACCAAGGACGGCAGGTTCTTCTTCCTGGGCTGCAACTCGCCGCCGGCGCCTTCGCAGACCGCGGGCGACGGATTCGTCCGCATGCGCTGGGGTGGCAGCGCTCCGCTGCTGGCGTTCGAGCCCGCGGCAGGGTTCGCCCTCGTGAACATCGCCGGTCTGCGGATCGAGCGGCTCACGGGGCTGCCGCTTCGCGGCCGCCCCAACAGCGCCCGAACACGATCGGCTACGCCGTGTGGTAACATGTGACCACATGGTCGATCGGATTGGAATTCGCCAGCTGCGCGATCATCTGACGGCGACGATCCGCCGCGTCCGCGCCGGTGAGACGCTCGAAATCACTCACGACGGAGAGCCCATCGCGCTGCTGTCGCCACTGCCGGCGGATCGACTCGCCCGCTTGGAGCGCGCCGGCCTTCTGACACCGGCGACGCCGTTGACTGAACCGCTGCAGCGGTTCAAGCCACAGAGTGGCCGCACGAGCGAGCAGATCATCGCCGAAGATCGCGGCGAGTGAGTCAGCGGATTATCTACGCCGACAGCTCCGCGCTCGTCAAGCTGATCGTCGAGGAGGTGGGAACCGCCGCGCTCGAACGCGAGCTTGCCGACGAACCCACACTCGTCTCGAGCGCGCTCGCGCGGGTCGAAGTTACTCGTGCTGTTCGAGTCCAGACTCGCGGCGACGCCGCTGCCGAAGGGGCAGCAGCCCGCTTGCTCGGCTCATGTCGACTCGTGCCCGTGGTCGACGAGATACTCGAAAGCGCATCGGCCTTGGTCACGTACGAGCTCCGAACGCTCTACGCAATTCACCTCGCGAGCGCGCTCCTAGTGGCACCCGACGCCGTCGTGACGTACGACCGCCGTCTCGCGGAGAGCGCTGGCGCGGCGCGGCTACGCATCCTCACCCCCGGTGGCCGGGGCGTCTGACAGACGTCGGGCGTCAGCCCTCGTCGCTCCAGTGCAGCATCGTCGCCACGCGGCCGAAACCGGCCCGGGCATACACCCGCTGGGCGACCTCGTCGCCGGGTGAGAGGACGCAGACGTCGGCGCCCGCGGCGAACGCCGCGGCGGCTGCGGCCGCGGTGATCGCACCGGCCAGCCCGCGGCCGCGCCACCGCTCCGCGGTTGCGACGCCGACGATCTCCGTGAAGCCGTCGACGATGCGCGTCCAGCTCGCGGCCGAGACGGGTTCGCCGCCGGCGCGCGCCAGCACGGCGCCGCCGCCGGTCGGACGCGGATCGCGGATCTCCTCGTCCGCCGAGATGGCCTCTCCGCCGAACGCGACCCGCTGGAGGCTCGCACAGTCACGGACGTCGCCATCAGCTACGGGCGCGATCACGAGGTCGGGGACATCGGCTTCGAGAACGCCGAGGTCCTCCCGCGTGCAGCCCATCAGAGGCGTGCGGAGCTCCTCCTGCATGCCTGCCGCTGCGAGCGAGCCGGCCACCCGAGGCGCAGCATCCTCCACCCACTCCAGCCGGGGCAGCCGGTCCTGCTCGCGGAACACAGCACGCAGGCGCTCGACGGAGTCGCGGTCGGGTGCGACGTCGTCGTCGGGGATCGCGTAGTTGAGGAACCGCAGCGGATCGCGCGGATCGAGGTAGGCGGTGAAAGGCGGCACGGCGATCACCGTCCGCCCCGGCGCGGCCACGGCCCGCAGGAACGCCTGCAGGCGCTCGACGTCCGTCAGGACAGAAACCGCTCGCGCGGCTCCAGCCGGCCCCCGAGCAGCCACCCGAAGGGCCCGCGGCGGAGGATCTGGACGTGCGCCGCGGATGGGTCATCCTCCGTGTGCTCCTCGCAGTAGCGACCGAGCCACTCGCGCACCAGCTGCTCGGACGCGACGCGGGCGCTGCGCTCGCCGTCGACGAGGATGTCGTACTTGGGCACCGGCCTAGCCGCCTGCCGCGGCGTACTCCGCGGTGCCCGCTTCCGCGAGGGCCGCCTGCGCCGCCGCCAGCCGGGCGAGCGGCACTCGGTACGGCGAGCAGCTCACGTAGTCCAGGCCGAGATCGTGGCAGAACGCGACGCTCTTCGGCTCGCCGCCGTGCTCTCCGCAGATGCCCAGCTTCAGCTCCGGCTTCGTCTGCCGGCCCCGCTCGACCGCGATCCGCATCAGGTCGCCGACGCCGCTCTGGTCGAGCGTCTCGAAGGGGTTCTGCTCGAGGACGCCGTCCTCGAGGTAGTAGGTCAGGAACTTCCCCTCGGCGTCGTCCCTGGAGAAGCCGAGCGCCGTCTGCGTCAGGTCGTTCGTGCCGAAGGAGAAGAAGTCCGCATGCTCGGCGATCTCGTCCGCGCGGACGCAGGCCCGCGGCAGCTCGATCATCGTCCCGCACAGGTAGTCGCCGGCCTCTTCCTCCTCCGCGACGGCGACTGTGAGCTCGCGCAGCCGCCGCAGCTCCTCCTCGAAGCCGACGAGCGGGTGCATGATCTCGACGAGCGGCGCGTCGCCGGTTCGCTCCTCCACCGCCTTCGCCGCGCGCACGATCGCGCGCACCTGCATCTCGTAGATCTCCGGGTACTGGAGCCCGAGCCGGCAGCCGCGCGTCCCCAGCATCGGGTTCGACTCGCGCAGCGCACGGATCCGCCGGCGCATCCGGTCGTCGGTCGCGTGCTCCTCGTCCGGGAGGAACTCGTGCAGGGGCGGGTCGAGCAGCCGGATCGTCACCGGCAGCCCGGCCATCGCCTCGAAGATCCCCTCGAAGTCCTTCTGCTGCATCGGGAGGAGTTGGTCGAGCGCGGCTCGGCGGCCCTTCTCGTCCTCCGCCATGATCATCCGCTGCACGACCGGGAGCCGGTCCTGCGCCATGAACATGTGCTCCGTCCGGCAGAGGCCGATCCCCTGCGCACCGAACTCGCGCGCCTTCGCCGCGTCGTCGGGCGTGTCCGCGTTCGCGCGCACCTTCAGGCGGCGGTGCTCGTCCCCCCACTCCAGGATCGTCTCCAGGTCATCGTTCACCCGCGGCGGGACGAGCGGCACCTCGCCGACGATCACAGCGCCCGTCCCCCCGTCGATCGTGAGGACGTCGCCCTCCGAGAGCTCCTGGCCGGCGAGCGTGATCTTCCGGGTGTCGTAGTCGATCGAGAGCGCCTCGCAGCCGGCCACGCACGGCTTGCCCATCCCGCGCGCGACCACGGCTGCATGGGACGTCATCCCCCCGTGCGCCGTGAGGATGCCCTTCGCCTGGATCAGGCCGTGGATGTCGTCCGGCGTCGTCTCCCAGCGGACGAGGATCACGCTCTCGCCGGCCTTCCCACCCTGCTCGGCGGTATCCGCGTCCAGCACGATCTCTCCTGACGCGGCCCCGGGCGACGCGTTCAGCCCCTTCGCCGCCACCTCCCACTTCGCCGTCGGGTCGAGCATCGGATGAAGCAGCTGGTCGAGCTGCGCGGGGTCGATGCGCGCGACCGCCTCCTCGCGCGAGATCAGCTCCTCCCCGACCATGTCCACCGCGGCCTTCACCGCGGCGGCGGCCGTCCGCTTCGCCGAGCGCGTCTGCAGGAGGTAGAGCTCGTTGTCCTCGACGGTGAACTCGATGTCCTGCATGTCGCGGTAGTGCCGTTCCAGCCGGCTCATCGTCTCCAGCAGTTGCTCGAACGCGCGCGGGAGCTGCTTCTCCATCTCGACGAGGGGCTGCGGCGTGCGGGTGCCGGCGACGACGTCCTCGCCCTGCGCGTTCGGCAGGAACTCGCCGTAGAGCCCCGGCTCGCCGGTCGAGGGGTCGCGGGTGAAGGCAACGCCCGTGCCGGACTCGTCGCCCTTGTTCCCGAAGACCATCTGGACGACGTTGACGGCGGTACCGAGGTCGTCGGGGATGTCGTAGGTGCGGCGGTAAACCTGCGCGCGCGGGGAGTCCCACGAATCGAAGACGGCCCGGACGGCGCGCGTCAGCTGCTCCCGGGCGTCCCTCGGGAAGTCGTGGCCCGTCTCCTCCCGGTAGGTCTCCTTGTACGTCTCGATCAAGTCGGCGAGGTCGTCGGCGGAGAGATCGACGTCCTGAGTGACACCCCGCTCGCGCTTGAGGTCGGTGAGGGACTGCTCGAAGCGGTGCCCGTCGATCCCGTCCACCACCTCGCCGTACATCTGGATCAGGCGCCGGTACGAGTCGCGCGCGAAACGCTCGTTCCCCGTCGCGCGCGCGAGCCCCTCGACCGCCTCGTCGTCGAGCCCGAGGTTGAGGATCGTGTCCATCATCCCCGGCATCGAGACCGCCGCGCCCGAGCGGACGGAGACGAGCAGCGGATCGGCGGCGGCGCCGAACCGCTTCCCCGTCTTTTCCTCGAGCGCGCGCAGGTGCTCGTCGAGCTCGTCGTCGAGCCCGTCCGGAAGCTCCTTGCCGTTCGACATGTAGGCGCGGCAGGCGTCCGTCGTGATGGTGAACCCGGCCGGCACCGGCACGCCCATCTGGGTCATCTCCGCGAGCCCCATCCCCTTCCCGCCGAGCAGCTCGCGGCCGCCGTCCGAGGCCTGGTCGAAGTCGTAGATGTACCGCTGGGCAGGCAGGCGGGGATCCTCTCACAAATCCCCTGCAATACTCGCGGTTATGTCTCCGAGGACGATCGTCGCGATCGGAGGTTTCGCGGAGGACTCGCTGGTGGACTACGTCCTCGGCTACTCGCGCGGGAAGCGGATCCTCTACGTCCCCACCGCCGGGATGGAGAACAGCGACTACACGGTCTGGTGGTACGGCCTCGCGGCCAAGCACGGCGCGACGATGTCGCACCTCCACTTCTTTCCGTGGCCTCCCGAGGACCTGCGCGAGCGCGTGCTCGACCACGACGTCGTCCTCGTCCCCGGCGGGAACACGGCCAACATGCTGGCCGTCTGGCGGGTGCACGGCTTCGAGGCGATTCTGCGCGAGGCGTGGGAGGCAGGGGTCGCCCTCGCGGGCTGGAGCGCCGGTGCGATCTGCTGGTTCGAGGCGGGCGTCACCGACTCGTTCGGGCCGCAGCTCGCCGCGATGGACTGCCTCGGCTTCCTGCCGGGGAGCGCCTGCCCGCACTACGACGGTGAGGAGCTGCGCCGGCCTCGGTACGCGGAGCTGCTTCGCGAGGGGCTTCCGCCCGGCGTGGGGATCGACGACGGCGTCGCCGCGCGGTTCGACGGGACCGAGCTGGCCGAGGTGGCGACCGTTCGCGACGGCGCGACCGCCTACCGGGTCTCGGCAGACGGCGAGGAGCCGCTCGAGGCGAAGCTGCTCGCTTGAGCGCGCGGGACATCTGGCTCGCCGAGGCCGAAGGCTGGGCCGCGTGGGCGCAGCAGGGCGACGACGGGTTCGCGGAGTTCCGGCCCCTCCTCCCCGCCCCGGGCCGCGCGACGCTCGACCTCGGCTGCGGCGAGGGCCGGTTCGCGCGTGCCCTCGCGGCGGAGGGACACGCGGTGACGGGAGCCGACCTCTCGCCCGAGCTGATCGACCGTGCGCGGGCCGCCGATCCGAAGGGGACGTACCTCGTCGCCGACGCGGAGGCGTTGCCGTTCGAGGACGGCGCGTTCGACCTCGTCGTCGCGTTCAACGTCCTCAGCTGCGTGGGCGATCTCGCGCGGGCCGTCGACGAGACCGCGCGCGTGCTCGCTAGCGGTGGCCGCCTCTGCCTCTCCGTCGTCCATCCGATCTACACGGCGGGGCGCCGCGAGGACGGCGCGTGGGTGATCGACCGCGACTACATGAGCGAGCGCCTGCACACCGAGCGCGTCCGTCGCGCCGACGCCGAGCTGACGTTCGCGAACGTGCACCGCCCCCTGGGCGCCTACTCCGGGGCACTCGAGGGCGCCGGTCTCGAGCTCGAAGCGCTGCGCGAGCCGGAGTGGGAGCTCGTTCCGATGTTCCTCTACCTGCGGGCAATCAAGCCGTGACCGGTGCCGAGCACTGGGAGGGGCAGGCCGAGCGCTGGGCGGCGTGCTGGCGGCTTACCCGGCGCTCGGTGATCCGCTGAATGGTCACAACGCGACGCCGGGCACGTTGACGTGCGGTGGCATCACCCACCCGACGACAAGTGGTAGCGGCCCGGCGAACGCGATCCAGCTCACCGACGGGAGCGGCGTCTTCGTGGTGAAGGAGATCCCTCTGTTCGGGTTCGTCCACGGCGGCGGCATCCCCGAGGGGAACTTGCAGACCTGTGTCCTCAGCGAGCCGTCGATTCCGGAATCGCCGATCACGGTGATAGGCATCCTCACCCCGGGCTAGTCGAGCCCGCGCCCGGAATGAGAGCGGCCCCTCGCGGGGCCGCTCTCGAATCGGATCCGTTCCCGGCGGCTAGAAAGACCCGAACTGCACCGTCTCGCCCGCGGGAACGTGCGAGAGGATGAAGCCGATCACTGCGTCGCGGTCGGTGCGGTACATGTAGTCCGTCCCGCGGCAGTTGGCGTTGATGCCGAACGAGTTGACGGCGGTGACGATGTCCGTCGACGAGTAGAGGAGCGGCCCGCCGGAATCGCCGCTGCAGGTCCCGCCGCGGTCGTTGCCGGGGTTGGCGCTCGTCTTGATGTTGAACCCGTCCGTGAGCGCACTGTTGAGGCCGATCAGCTTCTCCGTCGCCATCAGCCGCTCGCGGAACGATACGAACTTCGTCGGGTTCACGAGGCTGAGCCCGTAGCCGCTGACGGTGAAGGTCACGTCCTGCTGACCGCGCTGAGTTGCCAGCTTGTCGAGCGAGCCGGTGACCGCGAGCTTGCCGAACCGCGTCACGAGCGACGCGTACTTGGTCTGTCCGATCGGCTGGTCGAGGACGACGACGCCGGTGTCGTGCGTGTCCGGGAAGCCCACGAAGTCGTGGAACCCGTAGTTGAAGACCTGGTGCGACGTGACGCCGCCGGTCTCCGGATAGCCGGTGATCGGATCGACGCCGGTCGCCGGGTCGAGGTTCACGCCCGCGTCCTGCTCGAAGTAGACCCGGGCCGAGTTGACGCCCTCCGTGCAGTGGCCGGCCGTCAGGAACAGCCGCGGCGTGAGCAGCGAGCCCGAGCAGCGGTGGCTGAATTCGCCGTGGCTGTCGTAGAACACGACCAGCCCGACGTAGGGATGAACGAAATCTTTCTGATAGTTGCCCGTGATCGCACCGGCAGGCGAAGCCCCGAGGAGCAAGACGCCGAGCAGCAGCGCGAGGAGCGCATACGTCTTCCGCAAGTTAGTCCTCCTTGATTTCTCTCTTGATCGACCCGAGCGGCCTGGTCCTTGACCGCATTCGAGTTACCCAGTATAGCGTCCTCTATCGAGATGTATAGCGGGCTCTCGAGCCGATGTGGTCGATCCGAAATGCGCGGTCGCCCAACACCGAGCGGAGCCGCTCGGCGATCCGGCGGAACTCGCCGGGCCAGCGCTCGGAGTACGGCTCGATCAGGATCATCGCCGCCGCCGGGCGCGGAACTCGGCGATCCAGGCGGCCCAGCGCAGCCCGATCCAGATCGGCGTCAAGACGACGTAGAAGAGGAGGATCCCGACCACGAGGGCGATCCACCAGATCCCCCACCGCCACCAGGGCACCGGCGGCTTCGGTCTCAAACCGCCGCCTGCGCCTCGGCCTTCCGCCCCTCGACGAGCCGGATGATCCGGTGCGCGGTCTCCTCGATCGACAGCTCGGAGATGTCGATCACCGGACAGCCCAGCCGCCGGTGCACCGCCGTTGCGACGTCGAGCTCCTCGTAGACCTCCATCAGCTCGGCGTACTGGCGGTTGCGCGCACCGAGGTTCCGCAGCCGCCCGCGGCGGATCTCGGCGAGGCGGTCTGGATCGATTGTCAGGCCGACGATCTTGGCGGGGTCGATCTCCCAGAGCTCCCTCGGCGGCTCGATCCCTTTCACGATCGGCACGTTCGCGACCTTGTGCCCGAGGTAGCCGAGGTAAATCGAGAGCGGCGTCTTCGACGTGCGGGAGACGCCGACGAGGACGATGTCCGCCTCGTCGAGCCCGGCCCCGAGGCCGTCGTCGTACTTGACGGCGAACTCCATCGCCTCGATCCGGCGGAAGTAGGCGGGGTTGAGGGGCACGTGCGCCCCGGGGGTCATCCGCGCGGCGCGACCCGAGACGCGCGCGACTGCGTCGATCGGATGCCCGAGGAGGTCGCAGTAGTGGACGCGCGCGCGGCGGCAGAGGCGCCGCATCGCGTCGCGCATCTCCGGGTCGACGAGCGTGTACACGAGCACGGCAGGCCGGCCGCGCGCGCTCGTCACGGCGTGCTCGAGCTCCTCGACCGACTCCACGCGCGGGTGGCGGATCTCCTCGAACTCCTGGTCGGGAAACTGCGCCTCGAGCGCCTGCACGAGCCGATGCGCCGTTTCGCCCGTCGAGTCGGAGACGATGTGCAGCTCCACCGGCGGGTTCGAGCTCATCGGCAAGAGGCTAGCGCGGCGGCGTAGAACCGCAGGTACGCCGGCAGATGCCGCCGCCAGTACGAGCGGCCGTGGCCGCCTGGCCAGACGTGCGCTCGAACGCCGAGCCGTCGAGCGAGGTCGACGTCGGCGTCGCGGAAAGGATCGCTGATGCCGACGTCGATCCAGATCCGCGCGGCTCCGTACACACCCGGTTTCGCTGCGCCCAGCACGTCGTGTCGAGCGAAGTCCTCCGCGTCGTCGAATGCTCCTTCGGGCGTTTCGCCTCCGGTCCGCCAGAGCGCGGCGGAATGACCGCCCACCGCGCAGAAGCGGCGGAATCGCGCCAGATCGAACGCGCCGAAGCCGCCCATCGATTCTCCGCCGATCGCAACCCGCCGGCCGTCCAGCTGGAATCGACGAACGGCGGCGGGAATCGCCTCCCTCAGGACGTACGATCCCCAGCGTCCCTCGCCCCGGTCGTGGAAGTAGCTGTGGCCGCCGCCGTCGACGAGTAGGACCGTGGGCGCACGTGGGCCGAGAGCTGCCAGGGCAGCCTCGAGCCGTTGGTGCAGGAACGACTCCGTGCCGGCGCCCCGCCCGTGGAGAAGGACGAGGAGCGGCCGATGCGGAACCGGCCGCACGACGAGCTCGTGCAGCGTTTGCCCGACGAATCGGCTCTTCACGGTGAACGGGACGACGTCCGGCCCGTACCTCGCGCCTCCGCACCCGAGGACCAGCGCGGCGATCGTTGCCGCAGAGAAGCCGAACCTCACCGCGGCATTCTCCCGGACACGAGTCGATAACGTGCCCGCCGTGACCGAGACCGAGCACCCCACCGCCGACGTCGTGACGATGGACAAGATCGTGTCGCTCTGCCGCCGGCGGGGCTTCGTCTTCCCCAGCTCGGAGATCTACGGCGGCCTCGGTTCGGCGTACGACTACGGCCACTACGGCGTCCTCGCGAAGAACAACGTCAAGGCCCGCTGGCTCGAGGCGATGGTGCAGGAGCGCGACGACATCGTCGCCTTGGACTCCGCGATCATTCTCAACCCGCGCGTGTGGGAGGCGTCGGGGCACGTCGAGGGCTTCAGCGACCCGCTCGTCGACTGCCGGACCTGTAAGCTCCGCTTCCGCGCGGACAAGCTCGACGAGAGCCAGTGCGGGCGGAAGCCGAGCAAGCACCCGGGTGAGACACCCGAGTGCGACCTGACGGAGCCTCGGGCATTTCACCTGATGTTCGAGACACGGGTGGGAGCAGTCGAGGACTCCGGCTCCAAGGCCTATCTCCGCCCGGAGACCGCGCAGGGCATCTTCGTCAACTTCAAGAACGTGCTCCAGCTTGCGCGGCGCAAGCCGCCGTTCGGCATCGCGCAGATCGGCAAGTCGTTTCGGAACGAGATCACGCCCGGGAACTTCCTCTTCCGGACGCGCGAGTTCGAGCAGATGGAGATGGAGTACTTCGTCCCGCCGGCCGAGGCCGACAAGTGGTTCGAGTACTGGATCGAGGAACGCTACGGCTGGTACCGGCGCTACGGGCTCCGCGAGAGCCACCTGCGCGTCCGACCGCACGAGGCGGACGAGCTCGCGCACTACGCAGCTGCGGCGAGCGACGTGGAGTACCTCTTCCCGTTCGGCTGGTCCGAGCTCGAGGGGATTGCGAACCGGACCGACTTCGACCTCAAGCAGCACACCGACTTCTCGACCACGACGCTGGAGTACGTCGGCCAGGACGGCGAGCGCTACGTCCCCTACGTGATCGAGCCCGCCGCGGGGCCGGATCGCGCGTTCCTCGCATTTCTCGTCGACGGCTACGACGAGGAGGAGGTCGCAGGGCGTCAGCGCACCGTCGTCCGCCTCCATCCGCGGATCGCGCCGGTGAAGGCGGCGGTGCTGCCCCTGATCGGCAGGGACAGCGGCATGGTCGAGAAGGCGCGCGGCCTGCAGCAGGAGCTCCGGAGGCACGAGATCGTCGAGTACGACGACAACGGCGCGATCGGACGCCGGTACCGCCGCCAGGACGAGATCGGAACGCCCTGGGCGTTCACGGTCGACGAGCAGACGCTCGCAGACGACACCGTGACGGTCCGCGACCGCGACTCGCTCGCGCAGGAACGCCTACCGATCGGCGGCGTCCGCCCCTGGCTCGACGACGCCCTGGCGCGCGACTGGAAGACGCCGAAGGGGTAACGCCGCTACGCGCTGCGGAGTGCTCTGAGCCGGAAGTTCCCGAAGTATTCGTAGGCGGCGGTGATCACGGCGAGGGCGTCGCGGGCGGAACGGTCGGCGAGGCCAATCGAGCCCGCCTCCGCGAGCGGCCGGGCGAGCAGCGCCTCGATTCCTGCGATTCCGGCCGGCGACAACGAGAGCGCACCGTCCGCGCAGGAACGGCAGACCGCCCCCCCGGCCGCCGCCGAGTAGCCGACCAGCGGCTCGTCCTGCTCCCCGCACTCCGCGCAGCTCGTCAGGTGCGGCAAGTACCCGGAGAGCCAGAGCAGCTTGAGCTGGAAGGAGAGCACCAGCGCGTCGAGCCCTGGACGCTCGGCCGAGGGTCGCAGCTCGTCGAGGAGATCGAGGAAGCGGGTGAGCGCCTGGAACGCGCGCGGGTTCCGCTCCTGCTCCGTGAACAACCGCAGCATCGCCTCGGCGCCGACGAGCCCCGCGCCGAGCCGGTAGGAGTCCTCGCGCGCCTCGTGATGCGATCTGACGATCTCGACGCCCGTGACCGTCTGCAGCTCGCCGGAGCCCTGGTGGAGCATCAGCTCCACGTGCGAGAGCGGCTCCAGCCGCGCGCCGAAGCGCGACTTCGTCTTGCGGATCCCCTTTGCGAGCGCGCCGATGCGCCCGCGCTCGAGCGTGTAGAGGTGAAGGACACGGTCCGCCTCCCCGAATCTGAGCGAGCGCAGGACGACCGCCTCGGTCTTGTAGGTGCGCCCGGCCATGGCGGTTCCAGTCTAGTCCTGGGGGTGGCCGGGAACGGTTCCCTGGGTTTCTGCGTTAGAACTCATATGGCCAGGATCCAGATGTACACCACACGCTGGTGCGGGTACTGCGTGCGGGCGAAGTCTCTGCTCGAGAGCAAGGGCCTCGACTTCGAGGAGATCAACATCGACGGCGATCCGGCGTTCCGGCAGAAGCTCTTCGATCTGACCGGCGGGTGGACGGTCCCGCAGATCCTCATCGACGGCGACCCGATCGGCGGCTACACCGAGCTCTGGCGGCTCGACCGCGAGGGCCGGCTCGACGAGCGCCTGGCGGCGTGACGAAACGGGCCGCGTATCCGGAGACGTCGCTCGACCGTTTATCAGACGGTTTTCAGAACGCGGGCGATGGGTACATAGAGACCTAGCGAGAAGGCTGAAACGCAGGCTCGTGTAACTGCGACACACGAGTGTGCGGTTCGCCTTCCCGCGGCCATCTGCGGCCACGAAGGGAGACGAACATGCGGATCTTCGGAGGGTTGGAGATGCCTCGATTGCGGCGGCGTGCGGGCGCTTCGCGCGCAGTCTTCGTGCTTGCGACGCTGTTGGTTGCTGGAGGCGCACTGATCGGCGCAACCGGGGCGGCGGCCGGGCCCGCCGTCTCGACCACGACGCCGTTTACCTACGACGGGTCGAATCTCTGCACCGGCGAGACGTTCTTGGGTACGGGCACGGTGCACTTTCTCCTGAGCGAAAACCTTTCCTCCAGCGGCGTGCTGCAGCACCACCTCCAGACAACGATCGACGGTCTTCAGGCAGTGACACTCACCGGCAAGAAGTACGTCGTGCAGGACAGCTTCTACGAAGAATTCGTCTTCAGTGGCGCAACAGCGGAGGACACATTCGACATGACGCAGCACTACATCCGCGTGGGCGAGGATGGCACGCTGATACTCGGCGACGACTTCTACTTCTACATGCGTGCGCACATCACGGCCAACGCGACCGGCACGCCGGTCTTCCACGCGGACACGCAAAACATGCCGTGCCAATAGCGGAGGCTGACGGTTCAGCGCTCGGCGTGCAGCGCCGTCAGCGCGAGGGAGGTCGGCGCGACCTCGAATGTCCGCGCGTCGTGGTCGCCGACGACCACCCTCCGACGCGCATGGGCGTTCGACTCGCGCTCGAGGAGGACGGGTTCATCGTTTCCGCTGAGGAGGACACCGGCCCGGGTGCCGTCGCCGCAGCTCTCCGCGATCCTCCGGACGTCTGCCTGCTCGACGTGGACATGCCGGGCGGCGGGATCGAGGCGGCGGCGGCAATTCGCTCGCAGCTCCCGGAGACGCAGGTCGTGATGCTGAGTGCCGCGGAGAATGACGACGATCTCTTCGCGGCGCTCGAAGTGGGCGCGTCCGGTTACCTCCTCAAGGAGATGAACCCGGCGCGGCTCGGCCGCGCTCTTCAGGGCGTCCTCCGCGGGGAGGCGGCGCTGCCGCGCGCGCTCACGGCGCGTCTGATCGAGGAGTTCCGGGCACGGGCGCGGCAGACGAGCTTTATCCGCCGAAGCGAGAAGGACCTCACGAGCCGTGAGTGGGAAGTCCTCGATTGTCTACGTGAGGGTCTCTCCACGCGACGCATTGCCAAGCGGCTCTTCATCACCGAAACGACCGTGCGGCGCCACGTGGGCTCGATCCTGAGGAAATTGGACGTTCCGAGCCGCGAGGCGGCCCTCGAGGTCGTCGCGCAGCGCTCACGAAATTTGAACGGCGAATAGGCCAGTCGGCCCGTTGCGGGAGGACTCGCAACCCGCAAGAGTGTGAGTTACAAGCGCAGCTGCGGCGTGGACTCATGGCGACGCCGAGGCCTCGAGGCTTGGGAGTCTCGCGCGACAGGTTAGGGGGAAAAGATGGAGAGGAGACGGAGGATCGTCTCGAGAGGGCCGCTCGCGGCGGCCTTCGGCCGGCGTGCCGCGCGCATGCTGTTTTTGTGCGTCGGCGTAATGGGGCTGGCCGCCGGCATCGCCTATGCGTCGATTCCGAGCACCGGACCGACGCCCAGTGCCGGAGTGATCTCCGGCTGCTATTCGAAGACGAGCGGCACCCTGCGCGTCATTGACGCCCAGGCCGGCCAGACGTGCAGCGGCACGGAGAACGCACTTCCCTGGAACCAGACGGGGCCTCAGGGTCCGGCAGGCCCCCAGGGTCCGGCAGGCCCCCAGGGTCCGCAGGGGCCCCAGGGTCCGCAGGGGCCCCAGGGTCCGCAGGGGGCGACTGGGCCGCAAGGCCCCGCTGGTCCGACAGGCGCTACCGGTCCGCAGGGCGACACGGGCGCGACAGGTGCGACTGGTCCAGCCGGGCCGCAGGGTCCAGCAGGCCCGCAGGGCGAGAAGGGTGAGACCGGGGCGACCGGGGCGACCGGGGCGACTGGTCCGCAGGGCGAGACCGGTGCGACCGGCCCGCAGGGCCCGCAGGGCGAGACCGGAGCGACCGGTGCCACCGGTGCGACTGGCCCGCAGGGCCCGCAGGGCCCGAAGGGAGACACCGGCGAGACCGGAGCGACCGGAGCGACCGGAGCGACCGGTGCGACTGGCCCGCAGGGCCCGCAGGGCCCGAAGGGAGACACCGGCGAGACCGGTGCGACCGGCCCGCAGGGTCCGCAGGGCGAGACCGGAGCGACCGGTGCCACCGGTGCGACCGGCCCGCAGGGCCCGAAGGGAGACACCGGCGAGACCGGTGCGACCGGCCCGCAGGGTCCGCAGGGCGAGACCGGAGCGACCGGTGCCACCGGTGCGACTGGCCCGCAGGGCCCGAAGGGAGACACCGGCGAGACCGGTGCGACTGGCTCGCAGGGTCCGCAGGGCGACATCGGGCCGGCCGGTCCGCAGGGTCCCGTTGGTCCGCAGGGCCCCCAGGGACCGCAGGGTGCGAAGGGCGACACGGGCGCGACCGGTGCGACTGGTCCGCAAGGGCCGCAGGGGCCAAAGGGCGATACCGGTGCAACCGGTGCGACCGGCCCGCAAGGTCCGCAGGGACCGGCTGGCCCGACCGGTGCCACCGGTCCGCAGGGTCCACAGGGTCCGCAGGGTCCTGCTGGAACCACGGCCGTCTACACCGCGGGTGGCACGCAGCAGACCAACACGCACATCGTCACCGGCTCGGGCACGACGAACGCCTCGGGCAACCTGACGGTTGCCTTCAGCGGTTCGGCGACCTTCACAAGCGGAACCAGCTACCAGTGCACGGCAACGGCGCAATCGAATGCCGCTGCCAGCACGGCACCGGCGATCAGCAGCCCCACGAACACCGGGTTCACGCTCAAGGGTGCCAACTCCACGACGTACGGCTACGTCTGCGTCGGCAACTAGTCACCACGCTTCAAGACTGATACGTACAACGGGGGGCTCCGCAAGGAGCCCCCTTTCGTCTCGGCTGAGCGAAGCGAGCAAGCGGCTGCAAGGTCGCCGTCTGCGCTAGCGAACGGGCGCGATCTGCCCTGACGCCACGAGTTGTCGCGCGCGCGCAGGAGCCGGGTCGTAGACCTCGACCTGCACATCGACGTTGGGGTACGCGAAGTAGACGCTCGTCGGATGCTTGTTGTCCACAAAGGCGAGCCCGCCGCCGTCGAGGTTCATCGTCGGGACACCATTCTTCGCCGCCGTCGCCTTGAGGATCGCGAGCGCCCGCTTCTGCGGGTACGTACCGATGGTGAGGTAGTCAGGGCGCTTAACGCCGACCGGGACGCCCTGGGGCAGGTAGCGGATGTAGACGCTCCCGCTTCTCGTCCTCGTGAGCTCGTAGGTGTCACCCGGCTGTGCGCCGGCCCAGTAGATCGGATGGCCGAGCGTCACGGCCAGCGCCTTCAGCTGCTGGACCGAGGCGGCTTTCGACCCGGCCGATGTCTGCGGCGGCGCCCCGACCGGCTTGACCTGCCCCGACGCGACCAGCTGGATCGCGCGCGCCGGCGACGGATCGAACACCTCGATCTGGTAGTCCGACTCCGGGTAGGCGAGGTAGACGCTCGTCGGGCGGCTCTTGTACTGGAATGCGAGGCCGCCGCCGGCAAGTTGAATCGTCTGCACCCCTTCATTCTTCGCTGTGGCGCGAAGCGTCGCAAATGCATGCGGCTGCGGGTACGTTCCCACCGTCAGGTAGTTCGGGTTCGAGTTGCCGAGCTTGACGCCCGGCGGCAGATACCGGATGTAGACGCGGCCGTCCTTCGTTCGGCTGAGCTCATAGGTAAACCTCGGCTGTGATCCGACCCAGTAAATCGGGTGCCCGACGGAGCTTGCGAACGCGTTCAGGCGCTGGATCGAGGCAGCTGTCGCAGGCGCCCGCTGGGATGGCTTGGCCTCTTCCCCGCCCCCGCGCAAGAGGAGCCAGAGGACGACCCCGATCACGACCGCAAGCGTGATCGCCCCGGCGATGAGAACGGCGGGGGTGCGAGCGTACGCGGCGAGAGCCGCTCGCGTGTTCGCGCCGCGTCGAACCGGATGCTGGGCTTCCTCCGGCACTCCTCTCACCTCGTGATCCATAGCCGCATGCTGGTCATACCCCACGTGGGGATCCTCCAACCGGAGAATGCGCTAGAGGCCCGGCTCCACAACGAGCTCTTGCTGGCGGCGCTGGACGCGGTCCGGCGTGGCCTTCATCAAGACGTCCCGGACGCGGCACGCGACCGGGTTGCGCAGATGCGCGAACCGGCCAAGTTGACGTGAGCGGTTGACGATCATCGTCGTCCGCGGGATGCGGCTGCGCTCGTACGCACGGAGCCCGGCGATCGGATGCGGCGCTTCGGACAGTGCCTCCGCCAAGGCGACCGCGTCCTCGAGCGCCTGCGCCGCACCCTGTCCGAGATTCGGCGTCATCGGATGGGCCGCGTCCCCGAGCAGTGTCACTCGCCCTCTTCCCCACTCCTTCAGCGGCTTCCGGTCGTGGATGCGGAGCCTGGTCAGGGTATCCGGCGGCGTCGCCGCGACGACGGCGGGGATCGGGTCGTGCCAGTCCCGCAGCCGGTCGCGGAAGTAGGCGTTCGGGTCGTCCGGGAACGGCGTGTCCTCCGCGGCGAGCTCGGAGACGAACCAGTAGAGCCGGCCGTGGCCGATCGTGATGAGGCCAACGCGGAAGACCGGGCCCCACGACTCGGTGAACGTGTCGGTGACGGCCGGGTCGTCGAAGTCGATCACGCCTCGCCAACCGAAGTAGCCCGCATAGCGTCGGGGCTCGTCGCTGTGGAGCTGGTCGCGGACGGCCGAGCGGATCCCGTCGGCGCCGACGAGAACGTCTCCTTCGACCTCCGACCCATCGCCGAGGACGGCGGCCACCGTGTTGCTCGACTCCTCGAAGCCGGTGCACGTGATGCCGAGGCGGACCTCGGCATCGCCCGCCGCGCGAGCGAGCACGTCCTGCAGATCGGCCCGGTGGACGCCAACGATCTCCCATTGGCGTCCCTTGGCGTCGACCTCGCTGAGGACGTCGCCGCGCCGATTACGGATCAGGATCCGTCGCGCGATTCCACCCCGGCGGCGGAGCTCGTCGCCGATGCCGAGCCGGTCGAGCGCCGCTAGTGCGTTCGGCGCCATCGAGAGCCCGGCGCCGACCTCCTCGAGCGCGGTCGCACGCTCGACCACCACGACCTCGTGACCGGCTCGACGGAGAGCAATCGCCGTGGCGAGACCGCCGATCCCGCCGCCGACGACGATCGTCTTCACGGCGGTGGCGGCGCCGGCTGACACGACGGGCAGTACCAGGTGCCGCGGCCAGCGACGCGCGTCTTTGCGATGGGCGTGCCGCAGCGGTCGCAGGGCTCACCTCCGCGGCCGTACACCTTGAACTCGTGCTGCATGCGGCCGCGGCCGCCGTCGGGTGTGGAGTAGTCCCTGAGCGTCGCGCCCTGTCGCGCGATCCCGGCTTCGAGCGCTCGGCGGACTCCGCTGTGGAGGCGCTTGATCTCGTCGGGCGCAAGGTCGCCGGCAGGACGCAGCGGATGGATCCGCGCCCGCCACAGTGCCTCGTCGGCGTAGATGTTGCCCATCCCGGCGAGCGTGCGCTGGTCGAGCAGGACGGCCTTGATCGGCGCCTTGCGCCCCGCGAGCCGCTCGCCGAAGCGGCGGGACGTGAACGCACGTGAGAACGGCTCCGCACCGAGCCTGCGGTCGAGATACGGCTCGAGCTCGCCCGGCTCGAGGAGGAGCCACGTGCCGAAGCGGCGCACATCCCGGTACGCGACGTCCGACCCGTCGTCTAGCCTGACAACAGCCCGTCGATGCGGATCGTCGCCCAGCGATCCGGCGCGGGCATGTCGAAGGCTCCCCGTCATGCGGAGGTGAATCAGCAGAGAGCGACCGGATTCGAACCGAAAAACTAGATACTTGCCGCGCCGCTCGACCGCCTCGATGCGTTCCCCTTCGAGCTCGGCCGCGACGGCGAGCGGCTCGAACGGTCTGACAAGGCGCGTGTCCAGGATGTCGACCCGGTCGAGTCGGCGACCGATCAGGAGGGGCGCGAGCGTCGCCCGGACGGTCTCGACCTCCGGCAACTCGGGCATGCATCCAGCCTAGTCGCGTGGGTTACGCGATCGTCTCGAGCACGATCGGCTGCTCCGGCGGAGGCTCGTCGGCGAGCACGTACGCCGCGCGCACGTCGGCAACGCCGCGGTCAGCGGACTCGTCGTCGCGCGCGTGCACCTCCGCCAGCGGCTGGCCCTCGTCGACGCGATCGCCGCGCTTCGCAAGGCAGCGCACGCCGACCGCATGGTCGATCGCGTCCTCCTTCGTCCGCCGGCCGGCCCCGAGCCGGAGCGCGGCGACTCCGACGTCGACGGCGCCGATCGAGCCGACGAATCCTGAGCGGTCCGCCGCGACCTCGCGGACGACGGGCGCGCCGGGGAGAGCACCCTCGTCGGGGTCGCCGCCCTGGGCCTCGATCCACCGGCGGTACGCCGCGAGTGCGGACCCGTCCGCGACGGCCTGCTCGGCGCGCCGCCGGCCTGTCTCCTCGTCGATGCCGAGGTCGGAGAGGGCCAGCAGATGGGCGCACGAGGCGAGAACGAGCTCCGTGAAATCGGGAGGCCCTTCACCGCGCACCGTGGCGATCGCCTCGCGGACCTCGAGCGCGTTGCCGACGGCTTGCCCGAGGGGCTGGTCCATGTCGGTGAGGACGCACACGACCTCGCGGCCGGCTCTGCGACCGAGCTCGAGCATGGCCTCGGCCAGCGTCCGCGCGTCCTCGCGCGTCTTCATGAAGGCACCGTCGCCCACCTTCACGTCGAGGACGATCGCGTCTGCTCCGCCGGCGATCTTCTTCGACATGATGCTCGAGGCGATCAGCGAGACGTTGTCCACGGTTGCGGTGACGTCGCGGAGGCCGTAGAGCAGCTTGTCCGCGGGGACGAGGTCTGCCGTCTGGCCGATGATGGCGATCCCGACCTCTCGCACCTGCGCGAGGAACTCGTCGGTCGTCAGCTCGATCCGGAACCCCGGGATCGACTCGAGCTTGTCGAGCGTCCCGCCCGTGTGACCGAGGCCGCGCCCGCTCATCTTCCCGAACGGAACGCCGCAGGCGGCGACGATCGGCCCGACCGCGAGCGACGTCTTGTCGCCGACGCCGCCGGTCGAATGCTTGTCGACGACCTTGCGCCCGATCGCGGCGCCGAGGTCGATCGTCTCGCCGCTCCGGATCATCGCCTCGGTGAGCGCAAACGTCTCAGCGGCCGATAGGCCTCGGAAGTAGACGGCCATGCAGAACGCCGACATCTGATAGTCGGGCACATCGCCGTGGACGTAGCCGAGCACGAGCTCCGAGATCTCCTCGGCAGCCAGCTCGTGGCCGTCCCGCTTGCGCTGGATCAGCTCGGCCGGACGAATCACGCCGAGGCGCTTACCGCTCGACGATCGGCTGGCCGGGGATCCCGCGCGACGGCGACTTGCCGCCGAGCCAGGCGTTCACCGTCGCCCCGACGTCGGCGAACTCCCCCTCGTGGATCCGCCCCGCGGCGTTCTTTCCCTCGACGTACGCGAGCAGCAGGGCGTGCTCACGAGAGTGGTCGGTGGAAGGCGTCGTCGGATCACAGCCGTGATCTGACGTGAGGATCAGCAGATCCCGCGGGCGCAACGCATCGAGCAGGTCGGGCAGACGGCGGTCGAAATCCTGCAGGCACCGATGGAAGTTGAGCGGGTCGTTTCGGTGGCCCCAGAGCATGTCGGTCTCGACCAGATTCGTGAAGACGAGGCCGTCGTCGAGCTCACGCAGCAGGCTCTCGGTCTGCGTGATCCCCTCGACGTTCGACTTCGTCGGATGGGACTCGTCGATGTCCTGACCGGCGAAGATGTCCCCGATCTTGCCGACGCCGTGGACGGTCATCCCGGCCTCGCGAACGAGCGTCAGGTAATTCGGGCGCCGCGGCTCGAGCGAGAAGTCGTGGCGGTTCGCGGTCCGCTCGTAGTTCCCTGGATCGCCGATGAAGGGACGGGCGATCACGCGGCCGACAGCGTGCTTGCCCGTGAGGATCTCCCGCGCAATCCGGCAGGCGTCGTAGAGCTCCTCGAGCGTGATCGTGTCCTCGTGAGCGGCGACCTGGAAGACGGAGTCGGCGGACGTGTAGACGATCCACTTCCCCGTCCGCTGGTGTTCCTCTCCGAGTTCCTGGATGATCTCCGTCCCCGACGCGGCCTTGTTGCCGAGCACGCCGCGGCCTGTTCGGTGCATGAACGGATCGATCACGTCGTGTGGGAATCCGTGGGGAAACGTCGGCATGGGCTGCGGGGTGACGACGCCCATCAGCTCCCAGTGTCCGGTCGTCGTGTCCTTGCCCTTCGATCGCTCGAAGAGGCGCCCGGCGACCGCGGGCGCTCCGGGTTGCGGCGGACAGCCCTCGAGCGGCTCGACGTTGCCCAGCCCCAGCGCCTCGAGATTCGGAAGGTCGAGGCCGCCGACTGCGCGCGCGACGTTTCCGAGGGTGTCGGAGCCTTCGTCGCCGTACTCTGCGGCGTCCGGTAGCTCTCCCGCCCCCACGGCGTCGAGCACGATCACGCACGCCCGCGGCATGCGGCTATTCTAGGTCGGCGGTGGCAGACGCCCTGGGACTCCTTGCGATGCTCGTCTTCATCGTCTGCGTGATCGCGTTGGCGGCAGCCATGACGTGGCTCGTCGTCAGGTTCTCGCCGGCGAAGAAGCCAAGCGAGCCCAGCGGCTAGACCGCCGACAGCGGGAGGACGTCCTCCAGCGGGGCGTAGTCGAGGTCGTGCGCCTCGGCGACCGCTTCGTACGTGACCTTACCGTCGAGGACGTTGACGCCGCGGGCGAGCGTCCGATCCCGCGCCACCGCTTCTGCGAGGCCGTGGTCCGCGATCGCCTCCACGTACGGAAGCGTTGCGTTCGTGAGCGCCTTCGTCGACGTGATCGGGACTGCGCCGGGCATGTTGGCCACGCAGTAGTGCGTCACACCTTCGACGGTGTACACAGGCTCGCTGTGCGTCGTGGACCGCGAGGTCTCGGCGCAGCCGCCCTGGTCGATCGCCACGTCGGCGAGCACGGCGCCCTCTTTCATTCCGCGCACCATCTCGCGCGTGATGAGTTTCGGCGCCACCGCTCCGGGAATGAGCACCGCCCCGATGACGACGTCGGCGTCCTGGACCGACTCCTCGATCTGGAGGCTCGAGGACATCACGAGGCTGACCCTGCCGGAGAGCACCTCCTCCAGATGGCGCATCCGGTCGATCGAGCGCTCGAGGATCGTGACGTTGGCCCCGAGGCCGAGCGCGATCACCGCGGCGTTGTAGCCGACCATGCCGCCGCCGATCACCATGACACGCCCCGGTGCGACGCCGGGAACGCCGCCGAGCAGCAGCCCGCGCCCTCCCAGCGGCTTCTCCAGGAAGTAGGCGCCGGCCTGAGCGGCGAGGCGGCCCGCGATCTCGCTCATCGGCGCGAGCAGGGGCAACGCGCCGGAATCCGTCTCGACCGTCTCGTAGGCGACCGCGGCGATGCCGCTGTCGACCAAAGCCCGCGTGAGCGGCTCGTCCGCGGCGATGTGGAGGTAGGTGAACAGGACGAGGCCGTCGCGCAACCGCGCATACTCGGACTGGATCGGCTCCTTCACCTTGAGGAGAAGCTCGGCGTCTGCCCAGACCTCGTCGACCGGTGCGATCCGCGCTCCCGCCGCTTCGTACGTCGCGTCGGCGAAGGCGCTTCCCTCCCCTGCGCCCGTCTCGACCACCACCTCATGGCCCTTTTCGACGAGCTCGCGTGCGCCCGCGGGCGTCAGGGCGACACGGTATTCGTCGGTCTTGATCTCCTTGGCGACGCCGATCCTCACGGCCGCCGAACCCTACCGATTCGGCCTATCCAGGCGGCTTTCGACACGAAATCGGCTCAGACGCGTACGGCTTTCTCGGGTAGGGTCGATTGTGAGGGTGGAGGGCGCAGCCACCACCCTTTAATGGGTGGGGGACGCCTCGGGCGGGTCGGTGGCGGCGCTTGCTTGGGATCGGTTGCGGAGGTAGAGGAGCAGGCCGACCAGGGTTTTCGCATCCTCGATTTCTTCGAGGTGCTGCTCGAGCTCGGTCACCGGCCAGCGAACGAGCTCGAACTCCTCGTCCTCCTCCGGAGCCGCTTCGCCCTGGTCGAGATTCTCCGCGAAGAAGAGATGCATCCGCTCGCGGCAGAAGCCCGGCGTCGTGAAGAAGGCCCTCACCTCATGCCAGTCGCCGCCCCTCAGCCCCGTCTCCTCCTCGAGCTCCCGGCGCGCGCTCTCGATCGGGGCCTCGCCCTCCTCGAGCGTGCCGGCCGGCAGCTCGAGGAGCTGCTTTCGCGCCGCCTCACGACGCTGGCGGACGAGGTTCACCATCCCCTCTCGATCGACCGCGACGATTGCCACCGCCCCGGGATGCTCGACGATCTCCCGCTCGTGCTCGCCCCAACGCTCGAGGGTGACGTCGAAGAGGTTGCCGTCGTAGACCGTGCGCGACTCGCCGGGCTTCACGCCGCGAACCGTTCCACACGGCGTCGCTGCTCCGCGTCGAACCAGGGCGGCGAGCCGGCGGTGGCATTTGCCCGCGCATGCTCGGGCTTCCGCGTCGCGGGGATGATGACGTCCACGCGCTCGTCGGAGAGCGCCCACTTGAGCAGCGCCTGCGCCCACGAATTGACACCGAGCGCGGCGAGCTCCTCGCGCTCCGGCGAGCGGCGAAGGAGGCCGCCCCGGCCGAACGGCCGCATCACGATCACCGCCACCCCCAACTCGGCCGCGAGGGGAAGGATTTCGCGTTCGCATTCGCGTTCGTTCGGGTTCAGCGGCACCTGCACGGTGTCGAAGCGCCGCGTGCGCAGCGCACGTGCGAGCTCACCGAAGGTGCCAGGCGCATAGTGCGTTACGCCGAGACGGCCGACCCGACCCGCCCGGCGCTCGTCGTCGAGCCACTCCAGGTGTTCCTCCCAGGCCACGAGGTTGTGCACTTGCTCGACGTCGACCCGCCCGTACCAGCCCAGCTGTCGCCGAAACTGCTCGCGGCCCTCGTCGACGTCCGGCGTCCAGATCTTGGTCGCCACGTCGGCGCGTTCACGGCGTCCGTCGAGCGCGGCGCCGAGCGCTGCTTCTGCGCCGCCGTACATCGGCGACGAGTCGACTAGGCGGCAGCCGGCGTCGAGCGCCGCACCGACGACGGCGCGTGCCAGGTCGGCGTCGCCGCCGAACGTGCTCCAGGTTCCGAGACCGATGACGGGCCCGAGCCGCCGCTCCTCCATCAACCCAGCATTCGCCTGGCGGCCATCCCGGCGGCGAATGCGGCCGCGAAGAACCACGGATCCTCACCGGGGCCGCGGCCCATGTGCGAGAGCGGCAGATCCTCGCACGCTTCGCGCCAGCCGCTGACATCGACCACATCCGCACCCGCGGCGGCCGGGTGCGCGATTGGGCAGCCCTCGGGCCACGGACGGACAACCGACCGCCCGGAGAGAGACAGGATCGCGTCCGTGTGGTGCGAGACGCCCCGGTGCCGAGGACGCGGATCCGCCTCCGAGAGACGTAAGGCGATGATCGGAGTGCCGCCTAGCGCGGACGCCGCGTGCAGCGCGTCAGCTGCGGCCATGCCGCCGTGTCCGAGTCGCGAACCCGTTCCGACGACCCCTGGGCCGATCGCGCACACGGCCACGTCCACGTCGCGCGCCTTCGCCCAGACCAGCGCGGAGTACGCATTCACGCAGTCGACATCGCCGCCGAAGCAGGCGCCGACGCCCACCGCTGCCTCCAGCAACCCGCGTTCCCGCAGCACGCGCGCCACGTTCGACAGCGCGACCGGCAGAGCCCCGCCCGGGAGCTGAAGGAAGACGACACGCAGGCCGGCGAGCGCGGCGCACACGGGCGCGAGCTGGCTGTGCAACGAGCACGCGATCACCGGCATCTCCTCGAGCGACTCCGCGAGCGGTGCGTCCTCCTCTGCGTGCCGGACCGCGAACTGGAGCGGTGTGTACGGAAGCTTCATCACGTGCGCGTCCTCGCCGGGCGTCAGCTCGAGCCCGCGGGTGAGGTTCGCGTGGAGGACGTCAAATCCGCCGGAACCGAGGCCGAGCTCGCGCGCCTGCACGTTCACGACCACCTCGTCGTCGAGCGCCACGGGCCCCGTCAAGTCCGGATACGCGACGCAAGGGGCGCCGTCCACCTCGATCCGAACGAGCCCTTCGTGTCGCTCGACGACCGCCGAGACGCGGCCGCGCCTAAGCGTCAGAGGCATCGCGGGCGAGGTCGACGAGCGCGAGCGTCACCTCCACCATCCCGTCGAGATCCTCGACGGCGATCCGCTCGTCGGGCGTGTGGATGTCCTGCATCCCGTTGGCGAGGTTGAGGCAGTGCAGCCCACGCTCGTTGAAGACGTTCGCGTCGGCCGCCCCGCCGCTCAGCCCGTAGCTGGGCGTGTACCCGGCCCGCTCCAGCGCGGCGTGCGCGAGCCGTACGACCTCGTCGTCGCGCTTGAACCGGTAGCCGCGATAGCTCTTGTGCACCTCCGTCTCGACCTCGCAGTCCTCGAGGCCGGCGGCGAACGAGATCGCGTCGAGCATCTCCTGGACGACGTCCGCCAGCTTCCGCTCGTCGTGGGAGCGGGCCTCGGCGAGGAACGAGCACCACTCGGGAATGATGTTGCCGGCCGTTCCGCCCTGGATCGTCCCCACGTTCGCGGTCGTCTCCTCGTCGATGCGGCCGAGCCGGAGATCCGCGATCGCACGGGCAGCCGCAGCGATCGCCGACCGTCCTTCCTCCGGGTACATGCCGGAGTGGGCCGCGCGGCCGTGAAAGCGAACCTCCATCGACTGGGAGTGGGGCGCGCCGAGGATGACGTCGCCGATCGGGGCGGCCTGGTCGTAGACGTAGCCGACGCGGGCGCGTAGGCGCGTGTGGTCGAAGGCGGCCGCGCCGAGCAGGCCGACCTCCTCCTTGGGCGTGAACAGGAGCTCGATGCCCGCGTGCGGGCGGTTCTCCGCGAGCACGCGCCGCGTCGCGTCGAGCATCACCGCGACGGCCGACTTGTTGTCCGCGCCGAGGATGGTCCCGCCGGCATTGTGGACGACGCCCTCGTCGACCACGGGCTCGATCGAGCCGTCGGGGGGCACGGTGTCGAGGTGCGCGCAGAGGAAGATCGGCGTGCCCTCGGCGATCGGCTCGACGCGCGCGAAGATGTTCCCGATCGTCGAGTCCACCTTCGCGCCGGCGTCGTCCTCGTCGGCGTCGAGGCCGAGGTCGCGCAGGTAGGCGGCCACGACGTCCGCGACGGCGCGCTCCTGCCCCGGCGGGCTCGGTAGCGCCGCGAGCTCCGTGAAGAGGTCCAGTGCCTCGGAGGCCACCGGGCGATCTTAGAGAAGGGTCAGACGGAGACGCCGACCGCCGCGCGGTCCCGCATCCTTGCGAGCGCCGCGCCGACGAAGTCGCGGAACAGCGGCGCGGGGCGCGTCGGCCGCGACTTGAACTCCGGATGGAACTGACTGGCGACGAACCAGGGATGGTCGGCCAGTTCGACGATCTCGACGAGCCGGCCCGACTGGAACGTCCCGGAGACGACGAGCCCGCCCTCGACGAGCGCCGGGCGGTAGTGGTTGTTCACCTCATAGCGGTGACGGTGCCGCTCGTGGATGACCGCCTCGCCGTACGCCTCGTGCGCGTGTGTCCCGGGCACGAGCTCGACAGCCTGCGCGCCGAGCCGCATCGTGCCGCCGAGATCCTCGATCTCCTTCTGCTCGGGCAGGAGGTCGATCACCGGATGCGGCGTCTCCGGATCCATCTCCGTGGAGTTCGCTCCCTCGAGGCCGAGCACGTGGCGCGCGTACTCGGAGACGGCGACGTGCATGCCGAGGCAGATGCCGAGGTACGGGATCGCGCGCTCCCGTGCGACGTGGCAGGCCAGGATCTTTCCCTCCCACCCGCGCGAGCCGAAGCCGCCGGGAACGAGCACACCGTCGACCGCGTCGAGGAGCTCGGCCGCCTCGTCGTAGGACATGTTCTCCGCATCGACCCACCGCACGAGCACACGACAGCCCTGATGCGCACCGGCGTGCTTGAGCGCCTCGTGCACCGACAAGTACGCGTCCCGCAGCTTCACGTACTTGCCGACGAGCGCGATCTCGACCTCTTCGGTGCTCTGCTGCAGGCGCTCGGTCAGGTCGAGCCATTCGCCGAGATCAGTCTTCCCCAGCGGAAGATCGAGCTTCTCGCAGACGAGGCGGTCGAGCCCTTCTGCCTGGAGCCGCGAAGGGACGAGGTAGACGTCCGGGACGTCCGGGCAGGCGACGACGGCCTGCGTGTCGACGTCGGCGAAGAGCGCGATCTTCTCCCGGATGTCGGCGCTGAGCTCCTCGTGCGAGCGCGCCACGACGATGTCCGGGTGGATACCGATCCGCCGCAGCTCGTTGACCGAGTGCTGCGTGGGCTTTGTCTTCAGCTCACCGGCGGCCTCGATGAACGGGACGAGCGTCACGTGCAGGTAGAGGACGTTCTCCGCACCCACCTCGCGGCGGAACTGCCGGATCGCCTCGAGGAAGGGGAGCGACTCGATATCGCCCACCGTGCCGCCGATCTCGCTGATCACGACGTCCGTGGGCGTGGAGACGGCGGACGCACGGATCCGCGCCTTGATCTCGTTGGTGATGTGCGGGATCACCTGCACGGTCGCCCCGAGGAACTCGCCCTTCCGTTCCTTGCGCAGCACCGAGTCCCAGATCGCGCCGGCCGTGTGCGAGGCGGCCCGAGTGAGGTTCTCGTCGATGAACCGCTCGTAGTGGCCGATGTCGAGGTCGGTCTCGGCGCCGTCCTCCGTCACGAACACCTCGCCGTGCTGGAACGGGCTCATCGTCCCGGGATCGACGTTCAGGTACGGATCGAACTTCTGCGCCTGCACCTGCAGCCCACGCGCCTTCAGTAGCCGCCCGAGCGACGCAGCGACGATGCCCTTCCCGAGAGCCGAGACGACCCCGCCGGTGACGAAGACGTACTTCGTCGCGCGCGCGGAGCTCACCGGCGGCCCAGCCGGTCGAGTTGCGCGAGCCCGGGTGTCCGCTCGATCAGGTCGCCGAGGGAGGTGCGTTCGCCGAGAAGGGTCAGGCCCGCGAGAGCGCCGATCGCGGCCCACCGGCCTCTTCCCGTGAATCGCCTCACGGAATTCAAGCCTAGCATCGCGCCCAGCGCGTTCGCCCCGGAATCACCGAGCATCGCCATCTCTCCAAGATCGTAAGGAAGCAAGAGGACGGCGAGACCAGGCGGCGCGTCGACCGCGAGCGCGCCGGCGAGGTACGCCTTCAGGGCGCGGCCGGGCCGCGTGTCGAGCTGGTTGACGAGGTTCGCGGCCAGCGCCACGAGCACCGCTCCGGAGAGGCGGCGCGTCGCGATCAGGCCGACCAGCGGAATGCCGACCAGCTTCAGAACGCCCGTCGTCCGGCCCGCGCGAAGGTGTGCACAGAACCCTCGCTCGGGCCCGCTCCACAGGTCGTCGGCGAGACCGATTGCGGCGACGGCAACAACAGCTGGGTCGCGACGGAGAGCGACCGTCCAACCCACGACAGGCAGCCGGTTGCCGCGGTAGTTGACCGCGAGCGGTCCTGCCGCGAGGAGCGCGTCGAGCAGCTGGCGGCCGCGGTGGAGGAAGCCCGCGGAGTCGCGGCCGGTGGCTCGGTGTCGCAGCGGCAGCTCGACCTCCTCGATCCGGAGACCGCGCCGGGCGGCGTCGATCGTCATCCGCACCTCGCAGCCAAAGCCGGCCGCGAGCGGAAAGCACGCCGCGCGCGCTCGCGGCGACAGCGAACGCTGGCCGGAGAGAGGCTCGCGCGTCTCGAGGCCGCCGCGGAGCCGGATCAAGGCTCGTGCCGCCCGCTTGGCAAGCCCGAACCCGCCGCCCTGCCGTTCGGAAAAAGCGGCCACGGCGAGGTCGGTCGCGGCGCCGTCGAGCGAGCCGAGGTCGCCCTCGAGGTCGGCGTCGCAGAGGAGGAGCCGCCCCGGCGGCGCCGCCCGTTCCGCGGCCGAGAGTGCCTGGCCCTTGCCGAGGCGCGGCAGCCGGAGAACGATCGCGCCGGCCGCTTCCGCGAGGTCGGCCGTCCGATCGCGGGAGCCGTCGTCGGCGACGATCACCTCCCCGTCCGGGAACGCGCCCCGCAGCGCCTCGACCGTCCTCCCGATCCTCGCTTCCTCGTCACGCGCAGAGACGAGGATCGTCAGCGGCTCATCCACCCGCGTTCGGAGTACTGATCGGCAGCACGTCGGGCAGCACGCCGTCGGTCGCCGTCTTCTTCGTTCCGTATGCCCCGGGCGGAGCATCGGAGAGGAGCAGTGCAAGCGCGACCCGGCCGACTGCCTGATCGAGGTCGTCGACGCTGGAGAGGGAGTACCGGCGATAGACCGGCACGGCCGACGGCTTCGACGCCGAGCTCTCGACACCGACCACGGGGATCGCGCGGTCTGCGAGCTCGCTGAACAATCCGTGCAGGAACCGGGCCGTGCCGTCGGCCTGCGGCTGGGCCGTGCGGACGACCACGATCCCGTCGGCGGAGCGGCGCATCGTGCCGTTCCTCTCCTCGACGAGCTGGTTCTGGAGCGCGTCCCAGACGGGCGTGTCGCCGCCCAGGGCGAACTCGTCGGCGAGCTCGCGGCCGAGATCGCCGAGGTTGTCAGGTCCTGCGTACGCGGCGAGCTGTGGCCGGCGGTTGAGGACCCGGTCGATCGCGGCATCGTCCAGCGGCACCGTCACGGCCCTGAGCCGGAGGCGGGGCGGCGCATCGGCGTCGGTCAGGGTGCGGTTGACACTCTTCAGCAGCTCGCCGTTGACAGAGCCGATGAAGAGGACCGCGATCCGCCTCCCCTGGAGGCGGTCGGTCATGACCGCGTCGTAGGCCTTGTCGACGAACGCCGCGTCGGCGCGCCCCTCGTCCGTCAGAGCCGCAACCGTGTCCTGGGCGCGCTCCGCACGCTTGTTCGCGTCGTCGACAGAGCGCTCGAGCCGTTTCCGCTCCGTGTTGCCGAGCCCGTGAGACGCGAGCGCGACCCCGACGAGGATCCCGATCACGAGCGCGAAGAAAACGGCTGCGAGCGAGGCGACGTGGTAACGAAGGTCGAACATTCGACGGCGTCAGATTCCCGCCGCAGTCTGGCACAGGGCGTAGAGGCGATTGAGCGCACGCCGCGGCAGCCCGCGGCTCATCCCCCACATGAACGTGCCCTCGACGGTGAGGACGGCGCGCGTCCGATCCTCGGCCGTGGCCTGGAGACGCAGCTCCAGCTCGAGGTGATCGCCGGTCAGGTAGCAGGCGAAGCGCTCGTAGGGCTCGATCGCGCGGACCTGCAGCGTCCCACTCGACGACGCCTGCCGGAAGAGGGTCGGCCGGTCGCTGCCGACGACCTCCCAGCGCGCTCCCTCGGCGAAGCCGCGGCGGTCCGGACGCACGGCCGCGACTCCCGGCCACCAGTCGGAGAAGTGGTGCGGCTCGGCGATGAACTCCCAGACGTCTGAGCGCGAAGCCAGCAGCTCGCGCTGGGCAGAGACTCGGGGCATGTCCAAAAGGGTACGGTCAACCGACCCGCAAAAGACTCAAGGCCGGAGGCTAGAGCGGGCGAAGCCGGTCTAGCCGCAGGCCGAACTGATGCGGACGGGACGCTACAGCGCCACCGTCCGCACTGCCAGAAGCAGTCGCCGACCACGATCTAATGAAAGCGCGGGGCTCGGCCCCGCGCGTTCCCCGCGACGAGCGGCGTACCTAGAAACCGAGCGAAGAGCGAAGCTCTTCGCTCGGAGCGTCAGCCGATTCCGAGCAGGTCGAGCAAGCGCTCGGAGAGGTACTCGAACACGTGACGCAGGGCCGGCGAGACGGCGATCGCGACGCCGATCGCTGCAAGGCCGGCGAGCGTGAAGAGCACGAGCGGCCAGATCCCGACCTGGCGGCTCGCGAGCCGCGAGACGCCCTTGGCGTCGATCAGGATCTCCCCCACCTTCAGGCGCGTGATGAAGGTCGAGGACATCCCGGCTCGGTTCCGCTCGAGGAACTCGATCAGGTTGAAGTGCGTCCCGACCGCAACGATCAGTGCCGAGCCCTTCTCGTACGCGAGTAGCAGCGCGACGTCCTCGCTGATCCCGGTCACCGGCACGACCTGGTACGGAACTCCGAGCCGCTCGGCGCGCTCGGCGCCGGGGGCCGGGCCGTCGCGGTAGGCGTGGACGACCAGCTCGGCGCCGCTGGCGAGCGCGTCGTCGGAGATGGAGTCCATGTCCCCGACGATCACGTCCGGCTTGTAGCCGCCCTCGATCAGCGCGTCCGCCCCGCCGTCGACTGCGATCAGGACGGGCTTGAAGTCGCGGATGTACGGCTTGACCATGCGGAGGTCGCGCTTGTAGCCCGGCCCGCGCGCGACGACGAGGGCGTGGCGGTCGCGGAAGCGCGTGTTCAGCGGGGGGAACTCGATCCCCTCGGCGAGGAGCTTCCCCTCCTCGCGCAGGTAGCGCATCGTGTTGTCGGCGAAGGCCTCGAGCGCCTGGGTGACGCGGCCTCGCTGCTCGGCGAGCGCGCGTTCGAGCTGGGCCGCGTCGAGCACCCGGCCCGAGGCGAGACACGTGCCGTTGCGGTAGAGCCCGGCGCCGCGAACCGTCACCAGCTCGCCCTCGTTCACCTGCTCGAAGAGGTCGGCGCCGGTCGCGTCGATCAGCCGGACGCCGCCCCGCACGAGGGCCAGCGGCCCCGGGTTCGGGAAGCGGCCCGATTGCGACTCGCCGACGTTGACGACGACGCGCACGCCCGACTCCACCAGCTCCTCCGCGGAGACGCGGTCGAGGTCGGTGTGGTCGATGATCGCGATGTCGTCCGCGCTCAGCCGTCGGACGAGGTTCTTCGTGCGCCGGTCGAGACGCGCGTGGCCGGTGTGCTCGATGAACGTACTCACGGCGATTCCGGCCTCCGGCCGGAATCGCTAATTGCTGTTCGCCGTCGGGACACAGCAGTTAGCCGTCCTCGCGCGCCGCGAGGACGGCAAGGAATTCCGCGCCGCCGAGCATCCGCTGGAGCTCGTCGCCGCGCTCGCTGTCCGTGAGCGGCTCGATGCGCGTGTGGGTCGGGTCGCCGGGCACCTTCTCGACGCGGAAGTGGCGGTCGGCGACGCTCGCGATCTGCGGCAGGTGCGTGATCGTGATCACCTGGGCGTGGGTTGCCAGCCGTCGCAGGATCACCGCGACCCTGTGCGCGGTCTCGCCGCCGATGCCCGCGTCGATCTCGTCGAAGACCAGCGTCTCGCCTCCGGCGACGGCCGCGATCGCGAGCGCGATCCGGGAGAGTTCGCCTCCCGAGGCTGTCTCCGCCACGGGCGCGAACGGAAGGCCAGCGTTGGGCCGGATCAGGAAGACGGCCTCGTCGATGCCGGTCGGGCCGGCGTCGCGCTCCTGGAGCTCGACGCGGAACTCTCCTTCGCCCATCCCGACGTCCACGAGCTCCTGCGCGACCGCCTCTGCGAACCGGGGCGCCGCTTCCGCGCGTCCGCCCCGGAGGTCTTCGGCGAGCCGCCGGACGCTGCGCTCGGCTGCTACTAGCGCCTCCGCGGCCGCTGCGGCGGGGTCGAATCCCTCGTCGATCGCCTCCAGCTCGGCGCGGGCCTCTGCGCCGCGCGCGAGGAGCTCCTCGTAGGTCTGGACGCGGAAGCGACGCTTTGCCTCGGCAAGCCGCTCGAGCTCGGCCTCGACCTGTTCGAGCCTGCCGGGCTCCGCCTCGAGCGTCGACAGGAAGGATCGAAGCTCGCTCGCCGTCTCTCGCAGCCGCAGCTCCACGTCTCGGAGCTCGTCGCCCGCGCTGGCGAGCTCCGGCGCGAGACGCTCGAGCGGCGCAACCGCCCGTTCGGCAGCCGCGACGAGACCGGCGGCGCCGTCGCCGTCCTCGGGCGAAAGGGCCGCCGCGGCAGAGGAGGCTCCGTCCGCAAGCTCTGTGACATGTCGAAGCCGTTCGCGCTCCGCCCGCAGCTTCGCCTCGGCCTCCGGCTCCAGGCCTTCCGTGTCCTCGGCGAGCGCTCGGAGCTCGGCGAGCCGCGCCTCGGCCGCCGCGGCACCCGTCTGAAGGTCCTCGTGCCGCCGTCGGGCGGTGGCGAGCTCGCGCCACGCAACGCGCGCGTCCGCGCGGCGGCGGAGCTGCTCCTCACCGACGAAGGCATCGAGCACATCGAGCCGGTAGGAGGCACGTGCGAGGCGGCGCTGCTCGAACTGGCCCGACATCGCGATCAGCCGTTCGGCCGCGGCGGCGAGATCCTCACGCGCGACGCTCCGCCCCCATGCGTACGCGCGTGTGCGGCCGTCGGCGAAGACGCGCCTGGCGAGGACGACCCCGTCTTCGTCCACCGGCCTGAGCTCCCCGAGCGCCTCCAGCCCGTCCTGCTCGACGAGCGGCGTCGGCACGTCGAGCTCGGCCTCGACGTACGCCTCCTCTCCCCCGACTCCGATGAGCGAGGCGTCGCCTTTGGCCCCGAGCAGAAGCCCGATCGCCTGCGCGAGGATCGTCTTCCCCGCGCCGGTCTCGCCGGTGATTGCGTTCAGCCCCGGTGCGAACGCAAGCTCGGCGTCGCGGATGAGGACGAGGTTCTCGATGCGCAGGCGGCGCAGCATCGGCTGGATGGTATGCAGAGCGGCAGGCGGAGACCATCGTCGAAACGGGCCGGTCCCTCGGCGTGCGTGCATTTGATGTACACGCGAGTACTCGGGAACCCACCTCCCACCCCGTTCGCTTGAGCGTAACCCCGAAATTCGCACACGTGGGTAACGGCTCTGTGCCGGAAACCCGTCTGCGACGAGACAGCGCCGAGGATGCGCACCGCCACGCGATCGACCCAGACCCCTAGGAACCAAACGTCTCGCGGTAACGGCGGAAGAAGGTCGCCTCCGGCACGGTCGCCAGCAGGCTCGCGCGCTCGCCGAGGCGGATGGTGATCGGCGTCGTGCCGTTCACCTCGGCGAGCAGGTGGCCGTCGACGAGGACGCTCACGCCGACGTCCGGCGTCTCGTTGCGGATCTGAAGCTCGAGGCCGCGAGGGACGACCATCGGCCGCGCGTGGAGCGAGTGCGCCGCGATGAACGTCACGGCCATCGCGTCGAGCCCGCGCACCAGCACCGGCCCGCCGTTCGAGAGGTTGTAGGCCGTCGACCCGGTCGGGGTCGCACAGATCATCCCGTCACACGCCTGGACGCCGAGATCCTCGCCACCGATCGCCCACGCGAGCTCCACCATCCGCCCCCGGACGGAGCTCAACGCGACCACGTCGTTCACAGCGGAGCCGCTGATGTCGCCGGCCACCACCTCGAGGGTGGGCAGCGGCGTCACGCGGTAGTCGCCGGCGAAGACGCGCGCCAGGCTGGACTCGAACTCGTCCGGCTGGATCGAGGCGAGGAAGCCGACCCGCCCGAAGTTGATGCCGATCACCGGGACGTCGGTGCCGAGAAAGCGCTGGAGGGCCCGCAGCATCGTCCCGTCGCCGCCGAGGACCACGGCGATGTCCGCTGTGGCCAAGTCCCGGTCAGGCTCGCCCATGCCGTGCTTCTCGACCTCGTCCTCCGGCAAAAGCAGCTCGACACCTGCCTGATGGGCGACCTTCTCGAGCTGTTCGAGGGCCGACCCGATCGCGTCCGGCTTGCCGTGCGTGATCACGGCTGCGCGGCGAACCGCCTTCGCCTCAGCTGACCTCGGCTGCGATCCGGTCGTCGATGTCATCGGGAAGATGGGGCTGATCTCGGTGGACGAGGTGGAGGAAGACCTCGCGGTTCCCTTTCGGGCCGGGCAGCCCGGAGTCTACGACGCCGACCGTCTCCCCTCCCGAGGCGAGCGCCGCCTCGGCAATCTCGCGGACGACGCGGCGGCGCACTGCGACATCCCGTACCACGCCCTTCGGCGCCTCGCCGCGGGCCGCCTCGAACTGCGGCTTGACCAAGACGACCGCCTCCCAGCCGGGCGCCGCCAGCGCGAGCACCGGCGGCAGGACCTTGCGAACCGTGATGAAGGAGACGTCGCAGACGATCAGCTCCGGAGCGAACGGCAGCTCGCGGAGCTCGCGCGCGTTCGTCCGCTCGAGGACGACCACACGCGGATCGGAGCGCAGCCGTTCGTGCAGCTGGCCGTAGCCGACGTCGAGGGCGATCACGCGCGCGGCCCCGCGCTGGAGCAGGACGTCTGTGAAGCCGCCCGTCGAGGCCCCGATGTCGAGGCAGTCGCAGCCGGCCGGATCGACGCCGAGCCGGTCGAGGGCGTAGGCGAGCTTCTCCCCGCCACGGGAGACGTACGGTGGCGGCGCCTCGACCTCGACCTCGGCGGCTTCGTCCACCTGCGTGCCGGGTTTCTCGAAACCCGGCACACGGCCGGCGAGCACGAGCGCCTGCGCCTGGGCATGGCTCTCGGCCAGCCCGCGCTCCACCAGGAGCACGTCCAGCCGCTTCTTCACGCAGCGGGTCGACGCCGGAGCGCCTCGAGCAGCCGCTCAGCGACCGGATCGAACACCGGCTGGGGCTCGGCCGGCTCCGCGCCGAGTCGCGGATCCAGTGGAACACGGCCGAGCAGTGGGACGCCCTCGGCCCAGACCGCTCGTTCCTCGGCCGCCGGCGCGAAGACCTCGATCATCTCGCCGCAGTGCGGGCAGACCAACCCGGACATGTTCTCGATCCCGCCCAGCACCGGGACGCCGGCGTCCCGAAGGAAGACGACGAATTTCCGCGCATCGAGGTGCGCCACGTCCTGCGGACCGACGACCACGACAGCTCCGTCGAGCCTGACGACGTCGACGAGCTGCTGCTGGAGATCCGCCGTCCCGGGCGGGAGATCGACGAGCAGGAGGTCGAGCTCGCCCCATTCGACCTCGAGGACGAGCTGCCGAAGCGCCGCGGTCAGGAGCGGCGCCGCCATCGTCAAGGCCTGATTCTCCGCGAGCAGGAACCCAACCGACATCAGCGCGAGGCCGTGCCGCTCGATCGGCTCCAGGCTGGTTCCGCCGCGGCGCCAGAGGTGCCACTGACGTGCCTGCTCCTGACGTGAGATCCCGACCATCAGCGGGATGTCCGGTCCGTAGAGGTCTGCGTCCAGAACGCCGACCCGCAGCCCGCGGCGGGCGCACGCGAGAGCGAGCTGCAGCGTCACCGTCGACTTGCCGACGCCGCCCTTGCCGCTGCCGACCGCGAGCACCGAGCGGGCTGCGGACGAGCTCACGACGTGCGCGTCGCCAGCGCGTCGACGACCTCGGTGAGCACTGACGTGTCGGCCGGAACCGCCTCCAGCCGCGCGTGTGCCCGGGCGGCGGCCTCGTCGGCGAGCCGGCGAGCCCCGTCCTCGCCGTGCGTGCGCACGTAGCCGTCCCCGTCGAGGATGTCGTCGACGAATTGGAAGAGTGGCCCGAGCTCCTCGCCGAACGCGCGCCACGTCGCCTGCTCGCGCTCGGGGACGTCGGCGACCCACAGGGCGGTGCTCACTGAGGCGGCGAACAGGCGCCCCGTCTTCAGCTCGTGCACGCTCGGCTCGTCGGGCGCATTCTCGATCGTGTCGAGGTACTGCCCGCCGATCATCCCGAGCGTCGCCTGGGCGAGCTCCCGGGCAACCGCGGGCGTCGGGTATGAGAGCGCAAGCCGGAACGCCTCGGCGAGGAGCGCGTCGCCCGCGAGGACGGCCGCGGCCTCGCCGTACTTCGCCCACGTCGAGGGCCGGCCGCGCCGCTCCGCGTCGTTGTCGAGCGCCGGGAGGTCGTCGTGTACGAGGGAGAACGCGTGGACGAGCTCCAGCGAGGCTGCCGCGGGCAGCGCGATGTCGGGGTCGGCACCGGCCGCCTCGGCGGTGGCGAGGCAGATCACTGCCCGGATCCGCTTCCCGCCCTCGAGCGCGTAGCGGACGGACTCCGCCTGACCGTGCAACTCGGGGGTCAGCGCCAGCTCGGACAGATAGGCCTCCGCCAGCTCGCGGAGCTCATCGGGACTCCTCATTCGCCCTCCTCTGCGCGTCCTCGATCACCTGCTGGGTCTCGCGGGCGAGCTCCGCGAGCTCGTTCATCAGCTCCGCGACCTCGTTCGGATCCTGCGCCGTGTCGACACGAGCGCGCAGCTCCCCCACACGTCGACTGAGTTCCTCGGCGCGTTGCAGACGCTCGTCGACGTCACTCAAGCTGCCTTCTCCCGCACGATGCGGCCAAGTATCCCGTTCACGAGCCGCGCCGCGTCGTCGCTCGCGTAGCGGCGCGCCAGGTTCACCGCCTCGTCGATCGCGACCTCGTCGGGGACGTCGTCGCCGTCCAGCTCGCAGAGGGCGATCCGGAGGACGTTCCGCTCGATCGCGCCGAGCCGGTTGGCCGTCCACTCCTCGGAGGCGTCGGTGATCCGCCGGTCGAGCTCCGCGGCCCGCGCCGCCACCGCCTCGGCCGTGGCCCGCGCGTACTCGTCCACCTCGCCCTCGTACAGAGAGGCCAGCGGCTGTCCGGTCACGTCCCACTGGTAGAGGAGGAAGAGCGCGGTTCGCCGCGCCGCGCGGCGCCCACTCACTCGACTTCCTCCACCGATACGTCCACGGCGGTCACGTCCACTCCGCACATGGTGGCGAGCGCGTCCGCCACGCGCTCCTGGACTTCGCGCGCCACCTCCGGAAGGACGGCACCGTAGCGCGCCGTCAGCTCCAGCTCCACCTGCGCGCGGCCGTCCTCGATCTCGATCTCGAGGTGCCGGCGGCCGCGGCGGACACGCGCGCCCGCGACGGCCTCGGCGGCGTGGACGACGAGCTGCGTCAACGCCGCAGGCGTGACGGTGATCGTTCCAGCAGCCGCTCGGACCACGTAGTTCATTCCACACCCACGGCTTGCAGCTCGGTCTCCTCGAGGAAGCTCGTGAAGTAGACGCCGCTGCGGAATGCCCCGCTCGCGATGATCTCGGCCGCAACGTCCCTCGTGGTCGGGACGCCGCGAAGGTCGAACTCCCGCAGCGCGCGCAGCGAGCGCGTGATCGCCGCCGGACGGCTCTCGTCCCACACGATCACCTTTGCGATCAGCGAGTCGTAGAAGGGCGAGATCACCGCGCCTTCCTCCATGTGCGTGTCGACGCGGATGCCCGGGCCGAGCGGAGGCCGAAAACGTTCGATCACGCCCGGCGCCGGGGCGAAGTCGCGCGTGGGATCTTCGGCGTTGATCCGCACCTCGAGTGCGTGGCCGCGACGGGGCGCGCGCCCGCTCACGGTCAGGCGCTCCCCCGCGGCGATGTGCAGCTGCTGGCGGACGACGTCGATGCCGGTGACGAGCTCGCTGACGGGATGCTCGACCTGGAGCCGCGCGTTCAGCTCGATGAAGTACCAGCCGCCGTCGGGCCCGAGCAGGAACTCGAACGTGCCGGCGTTGAGGTAGCCGATGTGCCGGCAGGCGCGCGCGACGGCGTCCTCCATCTCGGTGCGCGTTCCCTCGTCGAGCGCCGGCGACGGCGACTCCTCGATCAGCTTCTGGTGGCGCCGCTGGATCGAGCATTCCCGCTCCCCGAGCGTGAGCACGCCCCCGTCGGCGTCGCAGAGCACCTGGATCTCGATGTGGCGTGCCGGCGCCATCGTCTTCTCGAGATAGAGCGTGCCGTCGCCGAAGGCGGCGTGCGCCTCCGCGCCCGCAGCCTCGTAGGCGTCCTCGAGCTCGTCGGGCGCGTCGACCATCCGCATGCCCTTTCCGCCCCCGCCCGCGCGAGGCTTCAGCAGGACGGGATAGCCCACCTCCTCCGCAGCGGCGCGAGCCTCCGCCACGTTCGCCGGCTCCGCGCCCGGAACGAGCGGGACCCCCGCCTCGGCGACCTCGCGCTTGGCTTCGGCCTTGTCGCCCATCCGCGCCATCACGTCCGCGTCGGGCCCGACGAAGACGAGCTCGTTGTCCTCGCACCCATGCACGAAATCGGGGTTCTCCGCGAGGAAGCCCCAGCCGGGATGGACGGCCTCGCACTCGGTGGTGACGGCCGCGGCGATCAGCGACGGGATGTTGAGGTAGCTCGCGGCTGCCGGGGGCGGGCCGATGCGAACGGCGCGATCGGCCAGGCGGACGTGGAGCGCGCCCGCGTCGGCGGTCGAGTAGACGGCGACGGCCTCGATCCCGAGCTCGTGCAGCGCGCGGATGACGCGGACCGCGACCTCGCCGCGGTTGGCCACGAGCACGCGGTTGAACACGGCTAGAGGGCGTCCAGAGCAGGCGTCGCTTGCGATGCCTGCCGTAGAGGCCGCGACGGCCTTGCCGGCGCGGCCGCTTCAACCCGCTCTGCCTGACCGGAGCCCATGAACGTCACAGCGCGTCGAGAGGCCGACCGTTCACCGGCTCGAGCTCGAACAGCAACTGGCCGTACTCGACCGGCTGCGCGTTCTCGACGTGGATCGCGCGCACGATCCCCTCGACCTCGGCCTTGACCTCGTTCATGAGCTTCATCGCCTCGAGGATGCACAGCGTCTGTCCGGCCGAGACCGGCTGACCCTCCTCGACGAACGGCGGCGACCCCGGCTGCGGCGCTCGGTAGAACGTTCCCACCATCGGCGCCTCGACCCGGACGAGGCCGTTGGACGGCGGCACGACGGGCGCCGGCTCTTCCTCCTCGGTGGCGAGCGGCGAGCGGGAAGGCACGACTGCCCCCGCCTCCTCGGTCCGGCGAACCGAGACGCGCATGCCGGCTTCCTCGATCGTCACCTCGCCGATTCCGGACTCCTGGACGATGCGCACGAGCTCACGGATCCGCTCTGCCCGTGCCTGGTCGACACCGCCGACGCCGAGCCGTTCCCCCCCGGTGGAGCGGCCACGGATCGTCCGCAGCAGGGGCTCCGCCTGCTCGCCGAAGAGGCCGAGCAGGAGCAGCTCCTCCTCGCTCGCCGCTAGCCCCTCGGCCTCCGCGCGCAACTCCTGCAGCGCCGGCACGGTGTCCTCCTCCGAGTCCGGGTCCGCCGTCAGGGCGACCGCCCGGACGATCGCCGGGTCGACCGGTGCAGGCGGGGTGCCGAGGCGGCCTTCGACCAGCGCGCGCAGCTCGTCGACCACGACGGCGTACCGGCTCGCCGAGAGGACGTTGAGCAGCGCCTGGGAGCCGAGCATCTGTCCGATCGGGGATGCGAGCGGCGGCCAGCCGACCTCCTCGCGGACCCGGCGGAGCTCGTCGAGCACCTCGTCGAGCCGGTCGCCGGCCGCCTGCGCGCGCAGGTTCGCCTCGAGGGCGGCGACGAGGCTGGCGGGGAGATCGTGCTCCGCGGCGCGAACGGCGATCCTGGGAACGAGCGGCGCGACCGGCTCGTCGCCGACGTGCTCGTCGACGAGGTCCGAGGCTTCCCACAGGGCGGCGACGTCGACGTTGCACTCGAGGCCGAGGCCGGTCAGAGCCTCGGCGAGCGACTCGCCGGAGACGCGGTAGAGCGTCAGCGCGAGCGGATAGACCGCACAGGCGATCAGGTCTGCGCCCGCGCGCGCCGCCTCGAGAGCGGCTGCGAGCGCGTTCCCGCCCGACCCCTGGCAGTAGATCCCGACGGGGAGCCCGGTGGAGTCGCGCAGACCGGTGACGAGCTCCCGTGCACGGTGCGGCTGCAGCGAGCCGGTCGGGTCGTGGAGCAGCACGCGCGCCGCGCCGAGCTCCGGCAGCTCGGCGGCCTGCTCGATCAGCGGCTCGGTCTCGCCCGTGCGACCGGGGCTGTAGACGAGTCCGGCCTCGAACTCGCCGCCGGCTCTCGCGACGGCGTCTGCGGCCTGGCGGAGGTTCGAGACGTCGTTGAGCGGATCGTGGAGCCGGAACACCTCGATCCCGTTCGCGGCCGCGGACGCGATGAAGCGGCGAATGAAGTCCTCGTCCACCGGATGGGAGCCGACGAGGAAGCGGCCGCGCAGAGCGAGCCCGAGCGGCGTCTGCGTCCGGCCCTTCAGCGCCCGGATCCGCTCCCACGGGCTCTCGACTCCACGCCGGACGGCGCTGTCGAAGCACCCGCCGCCGGAGACCTCGAGGTAGGCGAAGCCGGCGCGGTCGAGAATCTCGGCAACGCGCAGCTGGTCTGCCGTCGGCATCAGCCCGGCGAGCGGGTCCTGGCCGAGCAGCCGGATCGTCGTGTCGGCGAGCGCCGGCATGCCGGAAGGTTAGGTTGTCCGGGCATGGACGTGCAGGAGCTCCGGCCCGGCCTCTGGCGCTGGACGGCGACCCACCCCGAGTGGGCACACGCCGAGCACTGGGGACCGGACGTCGCGTCGGTCTATGCCGAGCTTCCGGACGCCGTCGTCGTCGTCGACCCGCTCGTTCCCGCCGACGAGGAGGAGCGCTTCTGGTCGGCGCTCGATCGCGACGTCGAGCGGCTCGGCCGGCCAGTCTACGTGCTGCTGACCGTCCACTGGCACGAGCGCAGCGTCGAGGCTGTCCTGGACCGCTACAAGGCGATTCTCTGGCGCCCCGAGGAGAAGGTGGAGCTGCCCGCCGGGGTCGAGCCGATCGTCGTGGAAGGCGCGGACTGGAAGGAGGCGATGTTCTACCTCGAGCCGCACCGCGCGCTGGTGGTGGGCGATCTGCTGGTGGGCGCCGACGGCGGGATCGAGCTACCGGTGCAGTGGTTCCCGGTGGCCGAGCAGGACTGGGTGCGCGCGGAGCTGAAGCCCCTGCTCCGGGACCAGCTGGCACGGTTACCGATCGAACTCGTGCTCGTCTCCCACGGCGAGCCGGTGCTCACGGAAGGTGCTGCGGCCGTTGAACGGGCACTTGCGTAGAAGACTCCGAGAGGCGGAAACACCGAAGGCCGGAGACTAGAACAGGCCCAGCCGTTCTAGGCGGAGGCCGAACTGATGCGGACGGGGACGCGCAGCGCCACCGTCCGCACAGACGGGAACATTCGCCGACCACGATTCCAATAGGAGCGCGCGGGCTCGGCCCGCGCGCGTTTCCCGCGACGAGCGGCGTACCTATAGACCGCGCGGAAGCGCAGCTTCCGCGCGGTTAGGCGCGAGAGATATAGCGCCTCTCGCGGGGATCGACCTTGACCCGGTCGCCCTGGTTCACGAACAGGGGCACCTGCACGACGGCGCCCGTCTCGAGCGTGGCCGGCTTCGTCACGTTCGAGACCGTGTCGCCCTTCACGCCGGGCTCGGTCTGCGTGACGGTGAGCTCGACCGACGCGGGCATCTGCACGCCGGACGGCCTGCCGTTGACGAGCAGCATCTGGATGGAGCTCGACGGCTGCATGAACTCGAGCGCATCCTCGACGGTCGAGCGGGGCAGCGAGGTCTGCTCGTACGTCTCCTCGTCCATGAAGACGACCTCGTCGCCGGCGTCGTAGAGGTATTGCATGTTCTTCGTCTCGGTCCGGATCCGGTTGAACTTCTCGCCGGCTCGGAAGGTCTTGTCGACGACGGCGCCCGACCCGAGCGCCTTCAGCTTCGTGCGCACGAACGCCCCGCCCTTCCCCGGCTTCACGTGCTGGAACTCGACGATGCGCCAGACGTTGCCGTCGAGCTCGATGTGCATCCCGTTCTTGAACTGGTTGGTGTTGACCGTCTCCGCCATGCGGTCTTGAGGCTAACCGACCTCGATCAGGTCCTTGCGAAAGCCGGTCAGGTTCTCGATCCCGTCCTCGGCGACGACGACGTCATCCTCGATCCGGATGCCACCCCGGCCGCCGAGGTAGATGCCCGGCTCCACCGTGACGACGTTCCCGGGCCCGAGGGTGTCGGCCGACTCGGTCGAGAGGCGCGGCGCCTCGTGGGTCTGGAGGCCGAGGCCGTGACCCAGGCCGTGCCCGACGAGTCCCCGGAACGGTGACTCGTCCACGACCTCCCGGGCGATGCCGTCGGCGTCGACCCCGGTCAGGCCCGCGCGGATCCCTTCGAGCGCCGCCTGCTGGGCCTGGCGGCAGACCTCGTACGCCTGCTTCAGGTCGTCGTCGAGGGGCCCCGTCGCGAATGTCCGCGTGTAGTCGGACGCATAGCCGTCGACCGTGCAGCCCGCGTCGATCACGACCGTCTCGCCGGACTCGATCGTCCGGTCGGTGGCGCGCCCGTGTGGGCGCGCGCCGTTGGGCCCCGAGGCGACGATCGTCTCGAAGGCCACCTCGTGCGCTCCTTCGTCGTGGAACAGCTGCTCCATCGTCCAGGCGATGTCGCGCTCGCTGCGACCGATGAAGCGCTCCTTCGCGATCCGTTCGTAGACGCGGTCGGTGATCTTGCAAGCGCGCCTGATCGCGTCGAGCTCCCGCTCGTCCTTGACCGCCCGCAGCCGTTCGACGAGGCCGCTGTGCGGCACCGGCTGGACGGAGTCGCTGCCGAGCGTCTTCCAGCCGGAATACGTCACGAAGTCGGCCTCGAAGCCGATCCGACCGGACAGCCGCCGCGCCAGATCCTTGAGCAGCGCCCGTTCCGTCTCCTCGAACTCGACGCCCTCCACGGCGCTCGCCGCCTCCGCGTACCGGAAGTCGCTGAAGAGGCGAACCCGCTCGGGCTCGATCAGGAGGGCGGCGTTCGAGCTCTTGAAGCCGCTGAGGTAGAAGAGGTTGACCGGGTTCGTGACGAGCAACGGCTCGTCGAGCCCGGGGCGGAGCTTGTCGACGCGAGCGTTCACTTCTTCCCGGTTTCCTTGACGATGAACTCGAGGGCTTCTCGGTAGCCGTCAGGCCCTTTGCCGACGATCCGTTTCGCGGCGAGGTCGGCGATCACGGAGTTGCGCCGCCAGTCCTCCCGGTTCTCGACATCCGAGAGGTGGACCTCGACGATCGGCGCCTGAAGCAGCTCGAGGGCGTCGCGGATCGCGTACGAATAGTGCGACCACGCGCCCGGATTGACGACGACGCCGTCGGCCCAGTCGTACGCGTCGTGGCACCAGTCGACGTACTCGCCTTCGCTGTTCGTCTGCCGGCACCGAACCTGACAGCCGAGCTGCGACGCCCACTGGTAGATCCGCGTCTCCAGCTCGTCGAGGGAAATGCCGCCGTAGAGCTTCGGATCGCGGCGTCCGAGGACGTCGAGATTGACCCCGTTGAGGACGACCACCTGCACGCCCGGACTCTAATCGGCAATCAGGCCGTTGAGCGCACGGCGGACGTCCTCGGTCGGGACATCCACATCCCAGCGGGGCCCGTCGTCGCCGAGCAGGACGAGACCCTTCTTCTTGTCCCGCTGCAGCGCCGCCCAGGCACGCTCCCGGTCGACGCGGACGGGCTCGGGACGCAGGACGTCCTCGACGGCGTCCGTCGGGCGACCCGAGAGCCGCAGCGCCGCGAGGAGACCGAGCGCAACGGCGCTCCCGTGGCTGACGGCTTCGAAGCCGGCAGCCGCCTCGAGGGCGTGCGCAAACGTGTGCCCCAGGTTGAGGACATGACGCTCGCCGCGGTCGTGCGGGTCACGCAGACAGACTGCGGCCTTGTACGCGGCGCACCGGCGGACGATCTCCGGCTGCGGTAGCTCCCACAGCGGCTCGCCGGCGAGGAAGCCAGTCTTCACGACCTCGGCCATTCCCTCCCGGCGCTCCCGGTCCGGCAGCGACTCCAGGAGCGCCGGATCGATCACGACGCGGGCGGGCCAATGGAACGCCCCGACGAGGTTCTTCCCCTCCGGGAGGTCGATCGCCGTCTTGCCGCCGATCGCCGCGTCGACCTGGCCGACCAGCGTCGTCGGCACGGGCACCCAGTCGATCCCGCGCAGGAACGTGGCCGCGGCGAAGCCGGCGACGTCCGTGACGCAGCCCCCGCCCAGCGCCACGAGGGTGCCGCCGCGGTCGAGGCGGAGCTCGCGCCAGAGGCGTTCGACGACGGCAAGCGTCTTCGCCGACTCGCCCGCCGGAACCTCGTGCGTCGACGCCAGCCGCGGCCCGAGCGCGAGCTGTGTAGCCGCGCCGTGGATGCCGGCGACGTGGGGATCCGTGACGAGCGCGACGGGGCCGTCCCCCGGGACGAGTGTGCCGAGGAGCTCGAGCGAGCCGAGCTCCGCATTCACGCCGGCGGCGGCGAGGACGATCCCGTCCGCGTCGCGAGCGGCGGCATCGGCCACATCCGCGTAGATCGGGCGACGCCGCTCGTACAGCGCGCGGAACTCGGCGGCGTCGCGGGCCAGCGGCCGCCCGCTCTCGCGCACGCGCTCCCAGGCATCCTCGGGCTCGACCTCGATCAGCACCGTGAACGAGTGCTCGCGCAGGTCGTCCCGAACGGCGGGCGCCTCGACCGCGCCGCCGCCGAGGGCGATCACGCTGGGCGCGGCGAGAACGAGGAGCTCGTGCGCCGAGACCGCCTCGAGCAGCCGGAAGTCGCGCTCGCCCTGCTCGGCGAAGATCTGCGCGATCGTCATCCCTTCGCCCGCCTCGATTAAGCGATCGAGGTCGTAGAAGTCGCGGCCGAGCCGCCGGGCGAGCTCTTCGCCCAGCGTGGTCTTGCCCGCGCCCATGAAACCGACGAGGGCGAGGTGCCGGCCTAGCGCGTTCGCGGCCGCCAGTCGATCCGCTCCAGGTACGCCTTGTGCGCCGCGAGGAGGTCGCCCAGCGCGTCTCCGCCGAACTTCTCGCGCGCGGCGCGGGCAAGCTCCCACGCGACGCAGCCCTCCGCGACGACGGCCAGCGCCTCGACCGCCGCCGTGTCGCTCCGCTCGACCAGGGCTTCCCCCGGATTGCCAGTCTGGAGGTCGACGGACGCCAGCGGGCGCATCAGCGTCGGCAGCGGCTTCATCGCGGCGCGCACGACGATCTCCTCGCCGTTGGAGACGCCCGCCTCGATGCCGCCGGCATGGTTCGTCTCGCGGTAGAGGCCGCGCTCGTCGTCCCGATAGATCTCGTCGTGGGCCTGGGAGCCGCGCTTCCCCGCGAGCTCGAACCCCTCCCCGATCTCGACGCCCTTGACGGCCTGCGTCCCCATCAGCGTCGCCGCCAGCCTCGCGTCGAGGCGGTCGGCCTTCGTCGCGTAGGAGCCGAGTCCCGGCGGGACGCCGTACGCACGCACCTCCACGACACCCCCGACCGTGTCACGGTCGGCACGGGCCTCGTCGACCCGCTGCTCGAGCCCCTCGCCGACGACGCGCCCCTCGACGCCGATCCCGATCGTCGCGAGCAGCGCCTTGGCGACCGCTCCCGCGGCGACGATCGCGGCGGTGTGGCGTGCGCTGGCTCGTTCCAGCGCATCGCGGATGTCCGAGAGCCCGTACTTGAGCGCACCCGCGAGGTCGGCATGGCCGGGCCGGGGCAGGGTCACCTCCTTCGTCCCCTTACCGGAGGCCTCGCCCTCGGGCGGCCAGGGGCTCATGCCCCACTCCCAGTTCGCATGGTCGCGATTGCGGACAACGAGCGCGAGCGGCGTGCCGAGCGTCCGTCCGTGGCGGAGGCCGGCGAGGATCTCGACCTCGTCCGATTCGATCCGCTGACGGGGGCTGCGGCCGTAGCCCTCCTGGCGGCGGTGAAGGTCGCGGTCGATCGCCTCCCGCTCGAGCACGAGGCCCGCCGGGAGCCCGGTCACGATCGCGACGAGGGCGGGCCCGTGCGACTCGCCGGCGGTGACGAGCTCCAGTGTCATCGCGGCGGAGCGTACTCCGTCGTCGCGGGCGGTCAGGCTCCGCGGACGGCGGCGCGCATGACATCGACCGGCGCAGGCACGCCCGTCCAGAGCTCGAAGGCCGCGGCTCCCTGGGCGACCAGCACCTCGAGCCCGTCGACGACGCGCGCTCCTGCTGCTTCGGCCGCGCGCGCGGTTGCGGTCGTGGGATAGGGAAGGTCGACGAGCGTCTGGCCCTGACGAAGCTCGACGAGCACCTCGTCGCGCTCGGAGGTCGCGTTGACGACGACGTCGGCATCGGAGACAGCGGGCGGCCACGTCCCCCGGCGGGCGAACCGTGCCGCGTCCGGCAGCGCCTCCGCCCACGCCGTCGCCGCGCCGCCGTCGCCGAGGATCGCCGGCCGCTCCGGCTGCAGCTCCCGCACGACTGCGGCGTCGGTGGAGAAGCCGAGGACTCGGCCGTCGCGGACGACCAGCGTGTTCACCGACGGCGCCTCCGTCTCGACGAGCGCAGCTGCGGCGACCTTGTGCGGCGTCGTCACGTTCGCGCCGACGAAACCGAGCGCGACGAGCCCGCGAATCGCGTCTCCCAACTCGTCCGCCCTCACGCCCAGCGGGACGTAGGCCCAGTCGAGGCCGATCGCGGCGAAGGCAGCGTTCTGCATTCTCGGCGACAGCGAATCGGACAGAGGATCGCGGAGCAGACCGACGAGCCGGGTGACGCCGGAGATCACGGCCCGCCGTAACCGTGTGCGGCCGCGTACCGCTGGAACGACTGGTAGCTCGCGGTGAAGAAGTGGTGCTTCTTGTCGGGCTTGCGCACGAAGTAGAGGTAGTCGACCTTCGCCGGATGGGCGGCCGCCTGCAGCGACGCGAGCCCGGGATTCGCGATCGGCGTCGGCGGCAGGCCGGTGTGCTTCCGCGTGTTGTAGGGCGAATCGCTCGCCAGCTGCGACTCGTGGATCGACTCCGTCGGCGGGATGTTCAGCCCGTAGCGCAGCGTCGCGTCGATCCCGAGCGGCATCCCTGCGTGGAGGCGGTTGTAGATCACGGCGGCGACGAGCTGCCGCTCGTCCGGCGACAGTGTCTCCTTCTCCACCATCGAGGCGATGATCAGGACGTCGTACGGGGTCAGGTTTCTCCCCCGCGCGTAGCCGAGATCGACCTTCTGCCAGTTCTCGCAGAAGGCCTCGACCTGGTCGTTGACGAGCTTCCCCGAGGTGGTGTTCGCGAAGAACTCGTACGTGGCCGGGAAGAGGAACCCCTCCATCCCGTGCGCGCTTCCCTTGAAGCAGGGCGGGACCCGTGTCCGGCTCGTCGCCGTCAGATAGACGCTCCGGGCGAGCTTCGGTCTGGCGTGCCGCTTGCGCCGGGCAATGGTGGCGACGACGGCGACGCGCTGCGCCATCTGCCTGCGCGTGAAGCCCTCCGGAAAGACGATGTGGAACGGCTTCGGCATCGCGATCACGGTCGTCGTCTCGCCGCCGTCGGGCGTCGTCGTCGACACGGTGCGGTAGACGAGGGTGTTCGAGGTCGTCGGCGGAGCGGATGCGGCGGGATGTTTGCTCCCGCCGCCGATCGCCGCGACCGCGAGCCAGCCGAGGCCCCCGAGCGCGAGCACCAGTACCGCGAGAGCGAGCGAGCGGCGAACGAAGAGCCGTCGGTCGCTCGGCCCGTCCGGTGGCGGCGGCCCCGGCTTCGGCGGGATCACGCCGGGGCGCCGCTCGACCACGCGAGATAGCTCGTCAGGAGATGGGCGGCCGCGCGGGCGTCCTCGGCGGTTCGGGAAGGAGCCTGCTCGGCGAGATCGGTGGTGAAGCGCTCGTCGAAGGTCACGACCGGGACGTCGGTGACGGCGCTGAGCGCTTCGACGAACGTCTCGGTCTCGCGGGCCTGCTCGCCACGCTCACCGCGGAGCGTCAGCGGCAGGCCGACGACGACCCGCTCCGCCTCTTCCTCGGCGATCAACGCCGCGAGCTGCGCGAGCCCGTCCCCGGTCGCGGCGCGTTCGACCACGCAGAGCGGGCGCGCGACCGTGCCCGTCGGGTCCGAGACTGCGACGCCGGTGCGCGCCCGGCCGAAGTCCAGCGCCACGACCTTCACTTCAGGGCGTCGGCGATCGCTTGCTTTCCGGCCTCGAGTGCGTCGCGCAGCCCGGCGGGGTTCTTGCCGCCGGCTTCCGCCAGTGTCGGCCGGCCGCCGCCGCCCCCGCCGATGTGGCGGCCGAGGTCGCGCACCAGCTTCGCCGCGTCGAGCCCCCGGCCGACGAGCGACTCGTCGAGGTTCACAACGAGATAGGCGCGGCCGTCGTCGACCGACCCGACGATCACGCCTGCCGCCTTCTCCTGCTGTCGAACCCGATCGGACAGGTCGCGGAGCTCGCCGCCTTTCAGCGCCTTGGCCTCCACGAGGACGACGTTTCCCTCCTTGTCCACGATCGTGAACTCCGCGGCGGCCTCGGGGCGCGGCTTCCGCACCTCCTTGCGGACGCGCTCGAGCTCGGCGCGCAGCACCTCGGCCTCGCGGAGGCCGCCGCGGAGGTATGCGTACGCCTCCCCGGACGTGACGGCCTCGATCCGGCGCGCGCCCGCTCCGACGGAGCTCTCCGTCAGGATTGCGAACGGCCCGATCTCCGCGGTCGAGCGGACGTGCGTTCCGCCGCACAGCTCGCGTGAGTAGCCGGGGATCTCGACGACCCGGACCAGGTCGCCGTACTTCTCGCCGAAGAGCATCATCGCGCCGAGGCGGCGCGCTTCGTCGATCGGCGTCACGAACGCGTGCACCGGCAGGTTCTGGAAGATCCGCTCGTTGACCTGGCGCTCGACCTCTTCCCGCTCATCGGCCGTCAGCTGCTGCGGATGCGTGAAGTCGAAGCGAAGCTTGTCCGGGCGCACCGCCGAGCCGGCCTGGCGGACGTGGTCGCCGAGCACGTCCTGCAGCGCCTTGTGTAGCAGGTGCGTGGCCGTGTGGTTCGCCATCGTCGGGAAGCGGACGGCCCACGGCACCACCGCCTTGACCCGCGCACCGTCCATGAACCCCTCGCCCTCGAACAGCAGCGCCTGGTCCTCCTCGAAGCGGTAGGCGTCCCGCAGCTCCGCGCGCGTACCGCTCCCGTCGTCGAGCTCGATCCAGCCCGCGTCCGCGACCTGGCCGCCTCCGGCCGGGTAGAAGGGCGACTCGCGCAGCTTTGCGAGGAAGAGGCCGTCGCCCAGCTCCTCGAGCGCCCCGATCTGCGTCAGGACCTCCGTCTTCTCGTGGCCGACGAACTCGGTGCGGAATTCCGATGCCTTTGCGAACTCGGCGGCGCGCTGGTCGTCCCGCGAGATCGCCGCCCGCGACCGCTCGCGCTGCTGCTCCATCAACCGCGTGAACTCCTCCTCGTTGACGCCGAGGCCGCGCTCGCGCGCCAGCTCCTGCGTCAGCTCGAGCGGGAAGCCGTACGTGTCGTGGAGACGGAAGGCGTCCTCGCCCGAGATGTCGCCGCCGCGCGCCGCGACCTCCTCGAACAGGCGCATGCCGCGGGCGAGCGTCTGGCCGAAGCGCTCCTCCTCCGCGCCGAGGATGCGGTGGATCTCCTGGCGGTGCTCCTCGAGCTCCGGGTAGCCGCTCTTCATCTCCTCGATCACGACGTCACTCAGCCGCGCGAGATACGGCGGCTCCAGGCCAACCCGCGACGCCTGCTGGACGGCGCGACGGATGATCCGGCGCATCACGTAGCCGCGGCCCTCGTTCGACGGGGCGACGCCGTCCGCGGCGAGGAAGGTCATCCCGCGGCCGTGGTCGGCCAGGATCCGGTGCGCCTTCGTCGCCTCGGGCGAGTCACCGTACGCGACGCCGCTCTCCGACGCGATCCAGCGCATGATCGCCTGGTAGCTGTCGGTGTCGTAGACCGACATCACGCCCTGGAGGACAGCGGCCGTCCGCTCGAGCCCCATCCCGGTGTCGACGTTCTGCTCGGGGAGCGGCGTCACCTTGCCGTCCGGGTGCAGCTCGAATTCCATGAAGACGAGGTTCCAGAACTCGAGGAACCGCTCGCAGCGTGTGCAGCTCGGCTTGCAGTCCGGCTCGCCGCAGCCGTGCTCCTCGCCCCAGTCGTAGTACATCTCCGTGTCCCCTCCGCACGGCCCCGGACCACCGACCGACCAGAAGTTCTCGGAGGCTGGCAGGAAGACGATCCGCTCCGCCGGCTGGCCGATCTCGAGCCAGAGCTTGTACGCCGTGTCGTCCTCGGGCACACCGAGCTCCGGATCTCCCGCGAAGACGCTGACCCAGAGACGCTCGGGATCGATCCGCATGTGCTCGAAGAGGAACTCCCAGGCGAGCTCGATCGCGCCCTGCTTGAAGTACTGGCCGAACGAGAAGTTCCCCAGCATCTCGAAGAAGGTGAGGTGGGAGCCATCAAGCCCGACCTCGTCGATGTCCTGAGTTCGGAAGCACTTCTGCACCGTCGTCAGCAACAGCGCCGGCGGCTGCTCGCGGCCGAGGAAGAACGGCATCAACGGTTGCATTCCCGCCGTGGTCAGGAGCGTCGAGCGATCGTCGGCGCGCGGGATCAGCGAGGCGGACGGCCTGAACGTATGACCCTTCGACTCGAAGAAGGCGCTGAAGCCCGCGCGCAGCTCCCCTGACGTACGCATCCCGGGATTGTAGGTGCGGCCTAGGAGACCTTCTCGGCGACGAAGATCGTGGTTTCCCGTCGCGCGCGCAGCGGCTCCACGAGCGGCGGCAGCTCGAGCAACGGGCCTAGCCTCTCCCAGCTCGCCGCGTACGCGCGAAGCGACGCGTCGTCGAACGTGACCCACCCATGCGCGTCACGGCGCTCGACGTACGAGAAGTGGCGGCGGAGCAACTCATCGCCGTTCTCGCTTCGGAACTCCGATTCGCGGTTCAGCCTCGTCACGCCGGCGAGATCGGTCAGCTCGCGGAGGTGCTCCGTCGAATTGGTGACGGCGACGAGCCTGCCGCCGGCCGTCAGCACTCGCGCAAGCTCGCCCAGCGCGCCGTCGACGTTGGGCACGTGGTAGAGCATCCATGCGGCGACCGCCACGTCGAACTCGCCCTCCGCGAACGGAAGCTCCTGCACGTCGCCGATTCGCGCGTCCAGACCCTTGCCGCGTTGGATCTCGACCATCCGCTCCGACTGGTCGATCCCCACGAGCTTGGCGCGGAGCTCGTGCACGATCCGCTCGGCGAGCTCGCCCTCGCCGCCGCCGACTTCGAGCACCCGCCTCGGCTTTGCCTCCGCGACCGCCGCGAACAGCACCTCGCGGGCGTCCGGCCCCTCGGCGGTCGCGTACGCCGCTTTGCGCGCCGCGAGATTGGCCTCGGTCGCGTACTGGTCGCGGACGAACTCGGCGTCGTCTAGCCGGGCCACCTCGGTGGCTAGCCCTTTGCGACCTTCGGCTCGATCTCCTCCTCGGCGGCGATCTCCTCGCGGATCTTCTCCAGCGAGCGCCGGATCAGCCGCGACACGTGCATCTGCGAGATCCCCACCTGCTGCGCGATCTGCGACTGGGTCAAGCCCTTGAAGAAGCGGAGGTGGAGAATCCGCCGCTCGCGCTCGTCGAGGACGCGGAACCCCGGCGCCAGCACGGCCCGGTCCTCGGAGACCTCGTACTGGTGCTCCTCCGTCCCGATCGACTCGAGCGGGTCGAGCTCCTCGCCGTCCTCCTGTCCGCCGCCGGACGACAGCGACAGCGACGAGTACGCGCGGCCGGACTCGAGCGCCTCGAGCACCTCTTCCTCCTCGGCGCCGGCCGCCTTCGCCAGCTCGGGGATCGTCGGCGAACGGCCGAGCTGCACCGTCAGCTGCTCGACGAGCCGCGAGAGCTGGACGTTGAGCTCCTGCAGGCCGCGCGGCACGCGCACCGACCAGCCCTTGTCGCGGAAGTGACGCTTGATCTCGCCGATGATGTTCGGCGTCGCGTACGTCGTCAGCTCGACGCCGCGGTCGAGGTCGAAGCGGTCGATCGCCTTGATCAGGCCGATCGCGCCAATCTGGACGAGATCCTCCAACTGCTCGCCGCGATAGGAGTAGCGCCGCGCCAGCGAGCGGACGAGCGACATGTACTGCTCGATCAGCTGCTCTCGGGCTGCGAGATCGCCCTCCTCGTGGTATTTGCGCAGCAGGACCTTGTCCGACTTCTCGGTCATCGCTTTCCGTCGAGCCGCTTCGTCAGCTCCACCCAGCCGTCCGTCACCTCGAAGCGATCGCAGACCGCTGTGAGGATCCGGCGGAGGTCGAGCACGTCAGCGGCTTTCTCGTCGAGCTCGCGCAGAGCGCCCGGCGCGAACGGCCCCACCACAGTCCGAAGCTCGTCGCCCTCGACGCGGACGCGAAGGGTCACCTCGCCCTCGTCGCCATGGCGCTCGAGCAATGCGTCGACGGCGAGCTCGACGTCCTGGAGGCTCTCGTAGGTCAGATCGAGCCGGACGGCGAGGCCCCCGAGCACGAGGTGGGCGACGCGGCGAAACGCGTCGTCGGCCGGCAGCGTCAGCGAGATCTCATCCACCCTCAATCCGTCCCTTCAAAACGACCCCACAGGTAAACGGTGGACGCGACGTGTCGGTTCCGCCTTCCGGCGAGTGATCGCCGCAACGCGGCGCCCAGCGCGGCCCGGCGGCACAGCCGTCCTTTCGGCAAGTCCTCCTAACACGAGATGCACTCGTTGCGATCTTACGGCTCGCGGCGCACGAGGCCGGCACCCACGACGGCGTCGTCCTCGTAGACCACGGCTGCCTGTCCGGGAGCGACCCCGAACGCAGGCGTATCGAGGTGAAGGAGGAAGCCACGCGGCGTTTCCTCGATCTCGGCCGGAATGGCCGGCGAGCGATAGCGGAGCTTCGCCTCCCCTCGTCGAACCGGAACGTAGAGGCGGCCTGCCACGGCGACCTCGTGCCGCGCGAGCGATTCGCGCCGCCCGACGACGACGACGTTCGTCCGCGGCTCCGATCGCAGCGCGTAGAGCGGCTCGGCCGCAGCGATGCCGAGACCGCGGCGCTGCCCCGGAGTGAAACCCCAGTGGCCGGAGTGCCGGCCGAGCTCGCGGCCGTCCTCGTCGACGACTGCGCCCTCGGCCGGTGCGAGCCCGTTGCGGCCCAGAAAGGCGCGGTAGTCGTCCCCGGCGAGGAAGCAGGCCTCCTGGCTCTCCGGACGTCGCGCAGCAGCCAGTCCCGCACGCGCGGCTTCGGCGCGCGTCTCGTCCTTCGTCGATTCGCCCAGCGGGAAGACGATCCGGTCGAGGAGCCCGGGAGCGAGGGTGGCGAGCATGTACGACTGGTCCTTCGCCCCGTCCGCCGCGCGCGCGAGCAGGCGGCGGCCACCGTGCTCCACGATCCGCGCGTAGTGGCCGGTCGCGAGGTGGGCGGCGCCCGCCCGCCGGGCGAACGCCAGCAGCTCGGCAAAGCGGAAGCCGCCGTTGCAGCGGATGCAAGGATTCGGCGTCTCCCCCCGCGCGTAGCCACGGATGAAAGGCGTGACGACGGCACGCCGGAACTCCTCCCGAAGATCGAGGGTGACGTGCGGAATGCCGAGGGCGTGACAGGTCTCGCGCGCCGCGATCACCGCCTTCGGCGAGCAGCAGGCACGCTCCGCGTCCGGTCCGTCCGGATCGAGCCACAGCCGGAGCGTCACCCCGATCGCGTCAGGGGCGGACCGAAGCAGCGCGACCGCGCTGTCGACGCCGCCGCTCATGGCCACGGCGACCCGGCCCGGAGAGGGGTCGGCACGGAAGACCTGCGCGAGCGCGTTGGCCAACGCGTCGACCGCGAGCGTCTCGCCCCCGACAGAGGCCGCTTCCAGGAGTGTCAGGCCTGCGAGCGACCGCTCCAGCCCGTCCGCGTCGGCGTCGGCGATCCGGTCTCGGTCGACCCTCAGCCGAACGAACGCGAACTCGCAGCCGCGTGCCGAATCTCCGAGGACCTCGATCACCCGTTCAGGCTAGCGACAGCCGACTGCAAAGGCGCTACTCTGGGCTGGCTCGACCCTGTACGTGGCTCGCGCATTCCAACGTAGAACCAACACTACTGCTGAGGGAGCCCGGGTCCGGTCTAGGCGAAGCCGACCACCGGCACGGCACCCACCTGGCACTACCAGGTTCACAGCGGGCGCGGGTCACGGCAGGGTCTGGGCGCTGGACTACCTGGCGAGCTGGTTAAGACGGCCGCGCCGGCAAAGCCGGCACGGCCTCCAAGCGGCATCGCAAGCGACGCCTCAGCGGGCGCGGGTCACGGCAGGGTCTGGGCGCGGGCTACCGCGCGAAGCGCCACTGAATCGTCTGCGTGCCGTGCAGGTCGAGCCGGTCGGCGAGCGCCTTCGTGATGTCGAGGTCCCGCCCGGGCACGTTCGGGCCACGGTCGACCACCTCGGTCAGGACCTCCCGCCCGTGGAACCGGATATAGATCTTCACGCCACACGGGAGCACGGGGTGCGCCACACCCTCCGTCTTCTTCGTGAACGGCCCGCCGCAGGCCGTGCGCCGGTGGCTCGGCGTGGGGCCGTACGGAGCCGCGCGCGCCGTGTAGTAGCCGTTCTTAGTCCCGGGCACTGACACCGCTCTTGGGAGATCCCGGTGGCCGCCGGCATCCCTGCGCGCAAGTGCGAGCGCGGCGACGGCGACGATCAACGTGATCCCCGCCAGCCAGACCATGCGCTGGACGTTTGTGGGGCTCATAGGCCGCCTTCTGGTCTATGAGCGGGGGAAGGGGCAAAAGGGGAAACCGGGAGGTTTCCCCGCTGCGGCAGCGGCCACGCCAGCAAAGCTGGGATGGCCTGTGCAGCGACATCGCAAGCGATGTCGCCGTCCTCAGCGCGCGCGGCGTCCCCCGCCGCGCGCGAGCTGAGGCGCGCCTTAAAGAAGGGGGCGCGTGGGGGAAACATGGTTTCCCCCACGGGAGCGAGCCGCAGGCGAGCGACGGTCACGCGCCGACGGCGTCGAGGACGTCACCGAACGATTCGCGAACGACGGTGTCGAACGACGTCGGGAGGACGCCGTCGGCGTCCGCGAACTCGCGCAGGTACATCAGGAGAAAGGAGCGCTCCTCGTCGCGCAAGGCGTCGGTGCCGCTCTGCTCGCGAGCGAGCCGCTCGAGCTCCCACAGGTTCCACGCCTGCGGCACGCCCAGCGTGCGGGGCGTGAACGCGACGACCCGCGGCTCCGGCTCCGTGACGGCCTCGGGCGGCCGCCCGGGCTCCGGCAGAGGTTCTGGCACAGCCGCGACAACGGCGACGCGCGGCTGCTCCGGCGGCGTCTCCGGCGGCGCGGGCTCGGCCGGCCGCTCGCGCTCGGGCTCGGGTGTGGGCTCCAGCGACGGCCCCGGGGTCACGTCGGGCTCCGGCGCCGGCGCGGGTTCGGGCTCGCGACGCTCGGCGCCGGGCGGAGTGGCAGCTGGGTAGGGGATCGGGACCGGCGTCGGCGGCGGGGGCACCGTCCGCACTGCCGGAGGCTCGCGCCGTTGCTCCAAGGGCTCGGCGGGCGCGACCATCGCCTCGGGCGCAGTCCGGACGCGCGAGCGCGCAATCATCCACTCGACGGCGGCGACGAGCAGCCATGCACCGGCCATCACGAGAATGATCGTCACGGTCCCGAGCCGTGCGAAGCCCGCGCCGACGGCGACGGCGACGAGGAAGCCCGCCTCGATCAGGAACCGGCGGCCGAGTCCAACGGGCATGTCGGGATCCTACGGCTGTTGCTCGTCCTGCGGCCCGGCTGCCTCATCCGGCTCGGCGCTCTCTGCGGGCTCCGGAGTCGGCGAGACGGGAGGTGCAGCGGGCATCGGGCTCGGCGGAGCGCCCTCGGCCTGCGGAGCGGCCGGGCCCTCCGACTCGGCGCCCTCGGCGCCCTCGGCGCCGGTCTCCGGTGCGCCTGCGTCCCCCTCCGTCGCCTCCGTCTCGGGCGCAGGCAGAGTCGGGGTCAGTGGTGGCGGCGGCGCCGCCATGGCGGCGGCGGGTCGGACCGGCGCGGCCCCACGGCGAGCCTCGGTCGTCTCGCGCACACCTTCGACGATGGCATTGGCGACGCGGGAGATGTCGTCTTCTCCGAGACCGGCGGCCCCCAGCAGCTGCTCGGCGCCGTTCTGGGCCCGGGCGAGAATCGCGGACGCCTGCGCGCGCGCCCATTCGAGCGTCTGCTCGACCTCGGCGCGCGCCGCGTTCGTCAGCTCGGTCGCCTGGTGGCGCGCCTGCTCGAGCAGTCGGCTGCCGCGCGCCTCGGCCTCCTGCAACTCCTGCGTGGCGTCGCGGTTCGCGTTCGCGAGCAACTCACGTGCCTCGTTGCGGGCGGCGTTGAGCATCTCGGCGCGCTGCCGCTCGCTCTCCTGCCGGTAGCGCTCGACCTCCGCTTCGCGCTCCTGCAGGTCGCGCTGGCGGCGGCGCACCTCTTCCTCGGTCTTGGCGAGCTGCGCCGCGGAGGCGTTCTGTGCGTCGTTCTCGACCGTGTCCGCGAACTCGGACGCGGCGCGGATCAGGTGCAGCGCGTCCATCCGGACGGCGTGGCCCGTCGGCTCGACCGTATGCGGGCTGCGGCCCGCGGCCTGGAGGACGCGAAGCTGTACCTGCAGCTGCGCGGAGTGCCGGCGGAACGTCTCGAAGGCCTCGGCGACCCGCTCGGTGTCGTAGCCCTCACCCGCGCGCGGAAGATCCTCGATCCGGGGGAGCGAGGTCAGCGCGGGCGGGGTGCGTCCTGGTTCCTGAGTCGACATCGGCTGCAGCCTACGAAGTATGCCGCTTTCATCGGTTGGGGAAAAGCCGCGATTTAGCGCGGCTGCGCTTTTAGCTGAATTCCGAGTTCGTCCAGCCGTTCCTGCGTCGTCGGGGCCGGTGCCCCGGTGAGCGGATCGGACCCGCTCGCCGTCTTCGGGAACGGGATGACCTCGCGGATGTTCGACTCGCCCGCAAGCAGCGCGAGAAAGCGGTCGATGCCGAGCGCGAAGCCGCCGTGCGGCGGCGCACCCATCTGCAGAGCCTCGAGGAACCAGCCGAACTTCGCGTTCGCCTCCTCCTCGCTCATCCCCATTGCGCGAAAGATCCGCTGCTGGACGTCGGTCCTGTGGATCCTGATCGAGCCGGAGCCGAGCTCCCAGCCGTTCCAGATCAGGTCGTAGTGCTGGCTCAGCGCGCCCGCCGGATCGGTGTCGATCAGCTGCTCGTGGCCCTCGATCGGGCCGGTGAAAGGATGGTGGACGAAGGTCCACTGCCCGGTGTCCTCGTCATGCTGGAACAGCGGAAAGTCGAGCACCCAGAGGAATGCGTCCCGCGACTGGTCGACTAGCTCGAGCTCGCGGCCGAGCTCCAGGCGCAGGGCTCCGAGCACACGGCCGGCCATGGCGGCGGTATCGGCGGCAAAGAGGACCGTCGAGCCCGGCGGCGCCGCAAACTCCGCGAGCTCTCGCTCGGAGAGGAACTTCGCGATTGGCGACCGCACCTCTCCGGAATCGTCGAAGACGAGGTACGCGAGTCCCTTCGCGCCCCACTCCTTGGCGAACTCCTCGAGGCGCGCAAGCTCGGCGCGGGAGAACGCGCGAGGCGCGACGACGAAGCGCACGACCTCGGCCCCCGCGAAGACTCCGAACTCCGAGGCGCGCGTGATCTCCGTCGCGTCCTGGATCTCGAGGGCGAAGCGGACATCCGGTTTGTCCGTCCCGTAGCTGAGCATCGCGTCGGCATAGCCGAGGCGCGCGAACGGCCGCTCGGGCGGCGTGCGGCCGAGTGCGTCGAACGAGGCGACGACGACCTGCTCGAGGACCTCGAGGACTTCCTCCCGCGTCGGGAATGCGAGCTCGAGGTCGAGCTGCCGAAACTCGAACTGCCGGTCGGCGCGGAGGTCTTCGTCGCGCCAGCAGGTGGCGATCTGGTAGTAGCGATCGAGGCCGGCGACCATGAAGAGCTGCTTGAACAGCTGCGGCGATTGCGCGAGGGCGAAGAACTTTCCCGGCTGCAGGCGAACGGGCACGAGGAAGTCGCGCGCGCCCTCGGGCGTGCCGAGCGTCATGCTCGGCGTCCAGATGTCGATGAAGCCACGCTGCTCCATCGAGCGGCGGATCGCGGCGATGACGGTGGCGGACAGGCGCAGGTTGCGCTGCATCGGCACGCGCCGGAGGTCGAGGTAGCGGTAGCGGAGGCGCAACGTCTCCTCCACGCCCTCCTCATCGAGCTGGAACGGGAGCGGCTCCGAGCGCGACACGATCTCGAGCTCCTCGACCTGTAACTCCACCTCTCCCGTCGGGATGTTCGGGTTTACCGCAGCAGGCGCGCGCTTGACGAGCTCACCACGGGCGCGCAGGACGAACTCGTTGCGGATCTCGTGCGCGGTCACCGCGGCGTCGGCGGCGTGCTCCGGGTTGATCACGAGCTGGACGATCCCCGTGTGGTCGCGCAGGTCGATGAAGACGAGGCCACCGTGGTCGCGGCGCCGGGCAGCCCAACCGGCGACGCTCAGCCGGCGACCCTCATCGCCGGCGCGGAGCTCACCGCAATAGACGTCCCGCCAGTCGCTCATCCGGCGATCGTGTCCACGAGAGTCTCGAGGGGCGCCGTCCAGTCTTCCCGGCCCTGCTCCCGGACCGTCGCTCGGCCGTCGTCGACGATAACCGTCCAGCCGGCGCCGAGGCGGGAGGCCTGGGTGAGCTGGCCCTTCGGCGACCGGCCCGCGTAGTCCATGTCGGCGCGCAGCCCCCGGCGGCGGAGCTCCTTGAGTAGCGGCAGGATTCGGGCGCGGTCGACGGTCTCTTCGCAGACGAAGAAGACGTCTGTGTGAGCCTCGTCCGGGGCCGGAGCCTCGATCGAGAGCAGGAGCCGCTCGAGCCCCGCACCGAAGCCGATCCCGGGCGTGGACGCGCCGCCGATCTCCTCGATCAGGCCGTCGTAGCGTCCGCCGCCGCAGATCGTGTCCTTCGCGCCGAGATCCTCGCTCTTGAACTCGAACGTGGTGCGTGTGTAGTAGTCGAGGCCGCGGACGAGGGTCGGGACGAGCTCGTACCGGACGCCATAGGCATCGAGGTACGCGCGCACGCGCGCGAAGTGCTCGCGGCACGCGTCGCAGAGTGAGTCGCCGATCTTCGGAGCATTGGCGAGGACGGCCTGGACGCGCTCGCTCTTCACGTCGAAGACGCGCAACGGGGTCGTCTGCCGTTTCGCGCGCGCCTCGTCGTCGAGCTCGGCGTCGTGCTCGTCGAGCCAGGCCGAGAGCCGCTCGACGTAAGCGGGCCGGCAGTTCGAGTCGCCGATCGAGTTCAGCTCGAGCGTGTAGTCGGTGGCGCCGAGTCGATGGAGAAGCTCGTCGTAGAGCTGGATCACCTCGGCGTCGATCGCGGGATCGTCTGTGCCGATCGCCTCGACCGACAGCTGCCAGTGCTCTCGGTAGCGGCCACGCTGGGGACGGTCGTATCGCCACATCGGCCCGATCGTGTACAGCTTCTGCGGCTGCGGCTCCCGATGGAGACCGTGCTGGACGTACGCGCGGCAGATCGGCGCCGTCCCCTCGGGCCGGAGGGTGAGCGACCGGCCTCCCCGGTCCTCGAACGTGTACGTCTCCTTCTGGACCACATCGGAGCCGCCGCCGGACGTGCGGACGATCAGCTCGGTGTCCTCGATCCCGGGCGTGTCGATCCGGCGGTAGCCGTACAGGCGGCAGACCTCCTTCATCTCCCTCATCACCCACTGCCAGAGCGGCTGCTCGGATGGGAGGATGTCGTGCGTGCCGCGCGGCGCCTCGAAGCGCGTCAAGCCCGCAGCTCCACCAGAAACGGATTGCGAGCGAGCTCGGCGCCGAGCGTCGTCGGCGGCCCGTGGCCGGAGTAGACGGTGGTGTCGGGCGGGAAACGGTCGGTGAGCATTCGGAGCGACTCGAGCAGCGTGTCCCAGTCGGCTCCCGGAAGGTCGGTGCGGCCGACCGAGCCGGCGAAGAGGACGTCGCCCGAGAAGAGGCAGCCGTCGGCGTGGTAGGCGAGGTGCGCCGGGGAGTGGCCGGGCACCTGCACGGTCTGGAAGCTGATACCGGCGAGCTCGAGCGTCTCGTCCCCCTGCAGCAGGACGTCGGGTGTGTATGGGCGGAGCTCGAAGCTGAACGGGGCGAAGCTGTTGATGTCCTCGAGCAGCGTCCGCTCGTCTTCGGCCATGTGCACGGGAGCACCCGTCGCCTCGGCCAGGTCGGCGACACCGACCAGGTGGTCCCAGTGGCCGTGGGTGATCAGGATCGCGACGCAACGCGCACCGGTTCGCGCCAGCTCCGGTTGAAGCTGCGCCGATTCGCCACTCGGGTCGATCACGACCGCTTCCTCGGCGTCGGGGGCCGCCTGCACGACGTAGCAATTCGTCCCGATCGGGCCGAGCTCGTATCGGTCCACGGCAAGGCTCACGGGCGACGAGTCTAACGAGGGGTCGTCGTCGGCCCTTGGCCCCTCGCCGGTTAGGATCGCGCCGTGCAGAGCTGGAACCTCCGTGAGATCGAAACCCCGGGTGGGAGCCGGTCGCCGGTCGTGCTCCGCTCCGACGACTCGGCGCGAGCGGTGTTGATCTCGCTGGACCCGGGTCAGTCGCTCGGCGACCACCAGGTGAAGGAGCGGGCGCTCGTCGCTGTCCTCGACGGCACCGTCCGGGTCGAGGCAGGCGACGAGACGGTCGAGGGCGGGCTCGGCTCCTTCTTCTCCTTCGACGCCGACGAGCGGCGCTCGATCTCCTCGGACGGAGGCGCGCGGATCCTGCTCGTGCTCGCTCCGTGGCCCGGCGAGGGCCACTACCGCGGCGATCGGCCGACGCCCTAGCGCGCCTTCGGCTTCGGTTTCGCTTTCGCGGCGGAGCCCGCCTGCTCCACTCGCTTCCGGTACATCCGGTATGCCAGCGAGTCGGTGAAGTAGCTGAAGGGGATGAAGAAGAGCAGGAGGAAGATCGCCGGAGCGAGGCGCCCCGCCACCGGCTGGTTGCGGTTGAGCATCAGCATCACGACGATGAAGACGGGCGCGAGGAAGAGCGCGCGCCTTCCGACCCGGCGCCAGGAAGGCGGCTCGATCTGGCGGACGGGGCGACCGCGCGCATTCGTGCGGCGTGGCTGCGACCCGCCGCGCGGACGCTCCTTCTCCTCCTTCGCCGACCGCAGCTCGGCCGGATCGACCTCGACCTCGTGCCCCTCGTCGTCGACGTAGACGTACTCCCACTCGTGGCGACGGTTCTTCTGCTGGCGGCGTCGCTGCTTCTTGGTGGGCACGTCTCCTAGCGTAACTCGACCGGCTCGCCTGCGAGCACGACCTCGGCGACCACCGGACCACCGAGGTGATAGGCGAGGTAGCGCCAGTCGGGCGCGTCGAGCAGGACGACGTCGGCCGCGTACCCGGGCGCGAGCCGGCCGATGCGTTCGGCGCGTCCGAGGACGGCAGCGGCATTGACGGTGCAGGCCGTGAGCGCCTCCGCCGGGCCGAGGTGCAGCTGCGTCGCGGCGAGCGAGCAGACGACCGGCAGGCTCTCGCAAAAGGAGCTTCCCGGATTGAAGTCGGTCGCGAGCGCGATCGCCGCGCCGGCCTCGACGAGCGCCCGGGCGGGCGGCATCGGGCGGTCGAGGAAAAGGGCGCTCGCCGGCAGCAGGACGCCGATCACCTCGCTGTCGGCCAGCGCGCGGACGCCGTCGGGTCCGGTCGACTCCAGATGGTCGATCGAGCGGGCGCCGAGCTCGATCGCCAGCTGGACGGCCCCCTGCTCGGTGAACTGGTCGCCGTGCAGGCGGAGGACGAGCCCCGCGTCGCGGCATGCCTCGAGGTAGCGCCGTGCCTGCGCGGCGTCGAACGCGCCCCGCTCGAGAAAGACGTCCGCGGCTTCGGCCAAGCGTGCGGCCTCGGGAAGCACATCGCCGATCGCGAAATCGAGGTACGCGTCGGAATCGCGTTGCTCGGGCGGTACGGCGTGCGCACCCAGCCAGGTGGGGATTCCACCTGCAGCGGCGATGGCACGCAGGGACGCGAGCTCGGTCTCCCGATCGAGGCCGTAGCCGGATTTCGACTCGAACGTCGTCGTGCCGGCACGGAGCATCCACGCACGGTGGCGACCTACGGCCCGCTCCAGGTCGGCCGGGGACGCGGCCCGCGTCGCGCGAACCGTCGACATGATCCCGCCGCCTGCTGCGTGGAGCTCCTCGTAGCTCGCTCCCGCGGCCCTCCGCGCGAATTCCTCGACACGGTCGCCCGCGAAGCACGCGTGCGTGTGACAGTCGACGAGGCCTGGGACGGCGCACCGGCCGCGGCCGTCTACCTCACGAACGTCCTCCGGAAGCGACCCAAGGTCGCGCATCCGCCCGACGGTGGCGATCGTCCCGCCCTCGCAGAGCACGAAGGCGTCCTCGAGCACCGTCACGTCTCCGAGCGCGGAGCCGCGAGCCGGCGCACCCTCGGTCGCAGGCGTAACGACCTGAGCGAGGTCGCGGATCAGCAGCGCCGTCACCGCCGCCGCGGCTCCATGTCCGTTACGCGGACGGGTCGACCGGCACGTCGAGACCGTGCTCCTCGGCGGCCGAGATCGCCTCCGGGTAGCCCGCGTCGACGTGACGCATCACACCGGTTCCGGGGTCGGTTGTGAGCACGCGTTCGAGCCGTTCGGCCATCTCGGTCGTGCCGTCGGCGACGACGACCATGCCTGCATGGATCGAGTTGCCGATCCCGACGCCGCCGCCGTGGTGGACGCTCACCCAGGTCGCGCCGGCAGCGACGTTCAGGAGGGCGTTGAGGATCGGCCAGTCGGCGATCGCGTCCGAGCCGTCCAGCATCGCCTCTGTCTCCCGATACGGAGATGCGACGGAGCCGGAGTCGAGATGGTCGCGTCCGATCACGACCGGCGCCTTCACCGCACCCGAACGGACGAGCTCGTTGATCGCGACGCCAGCGCGCGCCCGGTCGCCGTAGCCGAGCCAGCAGATCCGTGCGGGCAGCCCCTGGAACGCCACCCGCTCGGATGCCAGTTCCAGCCATCGCTGGAGGAGCGGGTCGTCCGGGAACAGATCTCGCAGCATCGCGTCGATCGCCGCGATGTCGGCGGGATCGCCCGAGAGTGCCGCCCATCGAAACGGCCCGACGCCCCTGCAGAAGAGCGGTCGAATATAGGCCGGGACAAAGCCCGGGTATGAGAAGGCCTCCGTTACGCCACCTTCACGGGCCTCTCCTCTGAGGTTGTTGCCATAATCGAAAACATAGCTTCCGGCTCGGACGTACTCGAGCATCGCCTCGACATGGCGCACAATCGACACACGAGCCAGCCGAAGGTACTCATCCGGATCCGACGAGCGGAGCGCCGCAGCGTCCTCGACCGACAGGCCCGCCGGGATGTAACCGTTGAGCGGGTCGTGGGCTGCGGTCTGGTCGGTGATGAGGTCGAAGTGCTCTCCGCGGCGCGCCAGCTCGGGAACGATCTCGGCCGCGTTCCCGAGCACGCCCACCGACAGGGGCTTCCGCTCCGCCGCCGCCGCTCGAATCCGCGCGAGCGCGTCGTCGAGCGAATCCGTCGCCTCGTCGAGATAGCGCGTCGTGAGCCGCCGCTCGATGCGCGAGGGATCGACCTCGACGCAGAGGATCGCCGCGCCCGCCATCGTCGCCGCGAGCGGCTGAGCGCCACCCATCCCGCCCAGCCCCGCGGTGAGAATTGTCCGGCCGGCGAGGTCGGGTGCACCGAAGTGGCGCTCGGCCGCCGCCGCGAACGTCTGGTACGTCCCCTGCAGGATCCCCTGAGTGCCGATGTAGATCCAGCTGCCGGCGGTCATCTGGCCGAACATCGTCAGGCCCTCCGCCTCGAGCCGCCGGAACTCGTCCCAGGTCGCCCACCGGGGCACGAGCAAGGAGTTCGCGATCAGGACGCGAGGCGCCCAGCGGTGCGTGCGGAAGACGCCGACCGGCTTGCCGCTCTGGACGAGCAGCGTCTCCTCTTCACCCAGCTGCAGCAGCGTCCGCACGAGCGCGCGCAGGGCCTCCGGATTGCGCGCAGCCTTGCCCGAGCCGCCGTATACGACGAGCTGCTCCGGGTGCTCGGCGACCTCCGGATCGAGATTGTTCAGAAGCATCCGCAGAGGCGCCTCGGTCGACCACGAGCGTGCGTTGAGCTCCGTTCCGCGCGGCGCCCGGATCCTGGTCAGGTCGCCGCAGAGCGCGTCGACCCTCGCGTCGACGGCTTCGATCGTGGTCATCTCGCTCCTCCTCGACGTGCCTCGCGGCTCATCAGTGGGACGCGTAGCGTCGTCATGCGAGCTCGCCCACTTCGGCCTCGACGGCCGCGATCAGCGAGCCGTCGCGAATCGCATCGGCAACCGCCTCGATGTCGGGCGCGAGCGGACGGTCGTCGTGGAGGCGAGCCGACAGCGACCTGACGTGATCATGTGCCGCCCGCACGCCCGCGCCCGGCTCGAGCGGTGCCAGGAACTCGACGGCCTGCGTCCCCGCGAGCAGCTCGATCGCGAGGGCGCCCTCGGCGTTGGCGATCACCTGCCAGGCCTTGAGCCCGGACGCGTTCCCCATCGAGACGTGATCCTCTTGGCCCGCGCTGGTCGGAATCGAATCCACGCTGGCGGGATGACAAAGCGACTTGTTCTCGCTCACGAGTGCCGCGGCGACGTACTGCGGGATCATGAAGCCGGAATTCAACCCGCCGTCGGTGGTAAGGAATGCCGGCAGCCCGTCCGACAGATTCGGGTTGACGAGGCGCTCGAGCCGCCGCTCCGAGATGCTCGCGAGTTCGGAGGTGGCCATCGCGAGTGCGTCGAGCGCGAACGCGAGCGGCTGTCCGTGAAAGTTTCCGTTCGAGACGAGGAGCTCGTCCTCGACGAGCACGAGCGGATTGTCGGTGGCGGCGTTCAGCTCGACCGACACGGTGTAGTCGATGTAGTCGAGAAGATCACGCGCGGCGCCGTGCACCTGCGGCGCGCAGCGGAGCGAGTACGCGTCCTGCACCTTGTCGCACCAGCGGTGCGCCTCGTTGATCGCGGAGCCCTCGAGCAGCCGCAGGACGTTCGCCGCAGAGTCCGCTTGGCCGCGCAGGGGGCGCAGCGTGTGGATCTGCGGGATGAAGCTCGTCCGCGATCCCTGGAGGGATTCGAGCGAGAGCGCGCAGGCGATGTCCGCCGCCTGACTCAGTCGCCGCGCGCGGACGAGGCCGAGCGCGCCGTACGCCGCCATGAACTGCGTTCCGTTGATCAGGGAGAGCCCTTCCTTTGCCTCGAGTCGCGTCGGCTCGAGGCCGGCGGCCGCGAGCGCGTCGGCGCCGGTCATTCGCTCCCCGTCGTGCCACGCTTCGCCCTCGCCCACGAGCGGGAGCGCGAGATGCGCGAGGGGAGCGAGATCGCCGCTCGCGCCGACGGAACCGCGCGCGGGAACGTGCGGCAGGACGCCGCGATCGAGGCACTCGAGCAGGAGCTCGACCGTCTCGATCCGGGCCCCTGAGTTCCCCTTCGCGAGCGTGTTGGCGCGCAGCAGCATCGCCGCGCGGACGATCTCGGGTGGATACGGCTCGCCGACGCCGCAGGCGTGACTCCGGAGGAGTCGGAGTTGCAGCTCGCCGGTGAGCTCCTCTGGAATCGAGCGTGAGACGAAACGGCCGAAGCCGGTGTTGACCCCGTACGTATGCTCGCGCGCCCCATGGGCGGCGCGCTCGACGAGCTCGCGCGCGGCCCGCATCTTCGCACGGGCCTCGTCGGAGAGCTCCGCGCTCGCGGTGCCGACGGCGGCTGCCCACACGTCCTCGATGCGGAGGTCGTCGCCGGTCAGGCGGATCGCCGTGGCCTGCGCCATCGCGCGGCCAGTCTAGCTCCGGTCGAACGGGCAGATTCGCACCGTCGTTCGCATTCGTCCCCCCAGGACGATCTCGCCGCGGCGGCGGTCGCGCTGCCGCTCGTCTCGTTCGCCGGCGTCGCGCTCAGCGCTCGAGCAGACGGAGCTCCAGCACGTGTGACGCGTCGAAGCCCTTGATGCGGAGGAGGGCGCCGGCCGCCGCGACGGCCGCGCCGGCGGGCATCAGCCCGACCAGCTCGACTCCCTGCACCTCGACGCCGCGGGCAGCGGCTTCGGTCTCGATCCGCTGAACGATCTCGTGCAACGCCGCCGCCTCGTAGTCCTCCACGTTCATGCTCACCTGCGCGTGACCGGCGCGCGGCAGCTCCAGCCCGAGCGCGCGCACGCCCGGAAAGCCTCCGTCCCGCTCGCGCACGACCGCCGCGATCGCGCGGGCAACGCCGACGTCGTCGCTCGCGAGGTTGACATTGAAGGCGATCAGCGGCCGGCGCGCGCCCACGATCACGCCGCCGGCCGCAGGGTCGAGGCGCGTGGGTCCGAAATCCGGCCGCACCTCCCCTGCGTCGATCCGCCGCTGCAGCTCTTCCGGCCCGCCGCGCCGGAAGAACGCGGGGCCGCGACCCGGCGCGAGCTCGCCGTACAGGAAGACCGGCAGCCCCAGCTCCTCCCCGACGCGACCGGCGAGGCGGCGCGCGGCTCCCTGCGCACGCTCTCGGTCCTGGGGCCGGATCGGGACGATCGGGACAACGTCCGCCGCACCGATCCGAGGATGGGCGCCCTCGTGCCGCCGAAGGTCGATTCGTTCGCGCGCGCAGGCGATGCCGGCGACGAGTCCATCCAGCAGCGCGTCCTCGTCGCCGACGAGCGTGAAGACGGACCGGTTGTGATCCGCGTCCCAGTGCACGTCGAGCAGATCGGCCTCGGTCGAAAGTGCTTGCTGCAGGGCTTCGATCGTCGCCGCGTCCCGCCCCTCCGAGAAGTTCGGGACCGACTCGAGGGGGAATCGCACGGTACGTACTCTAGGAACCTGTGAAGGCGTACTACGACCGCCGTGCGCCGGAGTACGACGACTTCTGGCTCCGCAGAGGCCTGTACGCAGACCGTAACCTGCCCGGCTGGGAGGACGCGTTGCGAGAGCTCGAGCGAGTCATCGCCGATCTTCCCCCTGCGCGCACGCTCGACGTCGCGTGCGGCACCGGCTTCCTGACTCGTCACCTACGCGGCGAGATCGTCGCGCTCGACGCGAGCGAGCGGATGCTCGCTGAGGCGCGGCGCCAAGCCCCGCACGCACGCTTCGTCCAAGGTGATGCCCTCGCTTTGCCGTTCGACGACAACTCATTCGACCGCGTCTTCACGAGCTACTTCTACTGCCACCTCGAGGAAGCAGAACGCGTTCGCTTTCTGTCCGAAGCGCGTCGTGTCGCTGCCGAGCTCATCGTCGTCGGCTCCCGCTGGAACGGGAAGGACAGCCGGACGCGCTGGGAGGAACGGCGGCTGAAGGACGGTTCTCGCTGGACGGTCTACAAGCGCGTGTTCGTCCCGGCCGAGCTCGCGACGGAGCTCGGAGCCGGGGAGGTACTTCACCAGAGCCGGTACTTCGTCGTCGCCCGCGCTTGACACGGCGCCGGACCTCGTATCGCTCGCTCGCCTCGCTGCAGCGCGACAACCGGGTCTGCCGCGCGTGCGTCGAGGCCGGCTACCCGCTGGAGTCGCTGCCGGTGGTGGCCGGCTACGCGGGCCAGCGCGCCTATATGTTCGGCCAGGCGCCCGGGATCGTCGAAGGGCAGGAGCGGCGACCGTGGCGCGGCCGGGCGGGGATCAACTTGCGGCGCTGGCTGGAGATGGACGAGGCCGAGTTCTACGGGACGTTCTACTGCGCTTCGGTCACGCGCTGCTTTCCGGGCCGCGCCCCGTCCGGCCGCGGCGACCGAACGCCGACGCCGCGGGAACAGGAGCTGTGCGCGTTCTGGCGTGAGTGGGAGTTCGAGATCCTCCGCCCGCGGCTCGTCGTCGCGGTCGGCGGGCTGGCCGCGAAGTGGCTGCTCGGCCGCTCGAACCTCTCCGAGTGCGTCGGCGAACGATTCGAGACCGGTGATGTTGCCGTCGTACCGCTGCCACATCCTTCCGGCCGCAGCACGTGGCTGAACGCGCCGGAGAATCACGCGAGGCTCGCGCGCGCGATCGACCTGATCCGCGAGGAGCTCGCGGCCCTCCGGTAGCCGAAACGCCCCGGGCTAGAGTGCCGGAGTGGAGGAGCGACCCCGACCACCGTACCGTCGCACGTTCGCGCGCCTCCTGGGCTTCCTGCGCCCGTACAAGGTCTCGCTCGTCGTCTCCATCTTCCTCGCCGTCGGTTCGCAGGCGGCGCAGATCGCGCTGTATGCCGTCACCGGGCGCGTCATCGACGACGCGATCCGGCCGCACGATCGCGGAGAGTTGTGGCTGCTGATCTGGATCATCGTTGGCCTCGGAGTCGCGAAGGCGGCTTTCATGGTCGGCAGGCGGCTGATCTCCGGGCGACAGGCGCTCGGCGTCGAGTTCGACCTGAGGAACGCCCTGTACGCGCACCTGCTCCGACTCTCCTTCGGCTACTACGACCGTCATCAGACGGGGCAGCTGATGTCGCGGGCGACCGTCGACCTGCAGGGAGTCCGCTTCTTCCTCGGCTACGGGCTGATCTTCTTCTTCCAGCATGTGCTGACCGTGGTGTCGGTCACCGGAGTCATGCTCTGGTTCAACTGGCGGCTCGCGCTGATCGCGCTCGCGATCACGCCCGCACTGATCGCGATCGCCTACCGCTACAGCCACATCGCCCACCCGCTCCTCCGCGACGTGCAGCAGAAGCTGGCGGACGTTGCGACCGTGGCCGAGGAGAACATCGTCGGCGTCCACGTCGTCAAGTCGTTCGCGCAGGAGGAGCAGGAGCTCGCCAAGTTCGCGCGTCGGTCGGAGGCGGTCTTCGGCCAGTCGGTGAGCGCGAACCGGCAGCGCGCCGTCTACGTCCCGCTGATCTCGTTCATCCCACTGCTGGCGCAGGGGGCGGTGCTCCTCGTCGGCGGCCGGATGGTCGCGCACGGAACGCTTCCGATCGGGGAGTTCATCGCCTTCAACCTCTACGTGACGATGCTGGTGATGCCGCTGCGCTCCCTCGGGATGTGGATCGGGCAGGCGCAGCGCGCGACCGCGTCGGGCGAGCGCATCTTCGAGATCATGGACGAGCCGGAAGAGGTGCGGGATCGGCCGGGCGCGGTGCGACTGCCGCCGGGCGAGGGCCGGATCCGGTTCGAGCACGTCGGCTTCTCCTACGGAACGGGCCGACCTGTGCTCGAGGACGTCGACCTCGACGTCGCGCCGGGCCGGACGATCGCGCTGATCGGCCACACCGGTTCCGGCAAGACGACGCTCACGTCGCTGGTGCCGCGCTTCTACGACGCCACCGCCGGGCGCGTCCTGGTCGACGGCGTCGACGTGCGCGACGTGGAGCTCGCCTCGCTGCGGTCGGCAATCGGAGTGATCTCGCAGGATCCGTTCCTCTTCTCGGCGACCGTGCGCGAGAACATCGCGTTCGGTCGCGCCGACGCGACCGACGCAGAGGTCGAGCAGGCGGCGCGACTGGCGCAGGCAAACGAGTTCGTGGAGCGGCTGCCGCAGCGCTACGACACCGTCATCGGGGAGCGTGGGATCACGCTTTCGGGCGGGCAGCGGCAGCGGCTCGCGATCGCGCGTGCGCTCGTCGTCGATCCGCGCGTCCTGATCCTGGACGATGCGACCGCGTCGGTCGACGCGACGACGGAAGCTCGGATTCGGCTCGGCCTGCGCGAGGCGATGCGCGGCCGGACGACCCTGATCATCGCCCACCGTCTGTCGACGATCGCGCTCGCGGACGAGATCGTCGTGCTCGACGACGGCCGGATCGCAGCACGGGGCCAGCACGACGAGTTGCTCGCGACGAGTGACGTCTACCGCGACATCTACGAGCACGGGTTGCTCGAGGCGCAGTTCATCGAACAGCTCGAGGCGACGGCATGAGAGATGTGACAGTTCCGCTACCCACGGGCGCGCTTTTCGGCGTTAGGCTCGAGCCATCGGGTTGGGGAGGCGGGTCTCCCGCCTCACGCGGGCGCGCGTGTACCTCTGAAGGAGCGTGGCGGCCGTGAGGGTCTGGCAGCCCGGCGGCCACCTGATGGCCCAGCGTGGCGACGTGAAGGACTGGTCGTGGCGCCAGACGCGCCGGCGGCTCGTCGCGCTCGCTCGCCTCACGGCGCCCTACAAGTCGCGCACGGCCCTCGCGATCGGCTCGCTGCTCGCGGCGACCGTGACCGCGCTGGCGCCGCCGTACCTGGCGAAGCTCGCGATCGACGAGGGGATCCGGCCGCACGACCTGCACCTGCTGACGCTGTTCGTGGTCGCCTTCCTCGCGGCCGGAATCGCCAACTGGGTCACCTCCGCCGCTCAGACGTACTTCACCGGCTGGACGGGGGAGCGGATCCTCGCCGACCTCCGTAACAAGCTCTTCCGCCACCTGCAACGGCTCTCGCTCGGCTATTACGAGCGGAATCGCGCCGGCGTGATCATCTCGCGGCTGACGAACGACGTGGAGGCGCTCGACCAGCTCGTCACGGACGGCGTCACGACACTCGTCCAGAGCACGCTGACGCTGGCCGGTACCGCGATCGTGCTCTTCCTGCTCGACTGGAAGCTTGCGCTTGCGACGCTGGTGATCCTGCCGCCGCTGACGGCCGCGACGGTGTGGTTCCGGACCCGGTCACAGCGCGCCTATCGCGCCGTTCGCGAGCGGCTGGGCCTGGTGACGGCGACACTTGCCGAGGACATCGCCGGCATCCGTGTCGTCCAGGCGTTTACGCGCGAACAGACCAACCTGCGCAAGTTCCACGAGGTCAACGACCACTACCGGCAGGCGAACCAGGAGACGGTCTTCCTCAACGGCGTCTATTTCCCGTTCGTCGACCTGCTCTCGACCGGCGCGACCGTGATCGTGCTCGGCTACGGCGGTTACCGCTTCTTCGACGGCTCGGTCTCGCTGGGAACGCTGTTCGCCTTCATGCTCTACATCTCGAACTTCTTCGACCCGATCCAGCAGCTGTCGCAGCTCTACAACACGTTCCTCTCGGCGACCGCGGCACTGGACAAGATCATGGACGTCCTCGACACCGAGCCCGAGGTCGTGGACGGCCCGGCCGCCCGCGAGCTGCCGCCCGTGGACGGCCACGTCCGCTTCGAAGGCGTGCGCTTCGGCTACGGCGACGGACCCGAGGTGCTGCACGGCCTCGACCTCGACGTCGCCCCGGGCACGACCGTTGCGCTGGTGGGTCACACGGGCGCCGGGAAGTCGACGATCGCCAAGCTGCTCGCGCGCTTCTACGACCCGCGCGAGGGACGGATCACGATCGACGGCCACGATCTCCGCGACGTCACGCAAGCATCGCTTCGCCGACAGCTCGGGATCGTCCCTCAGGAAGGGTTCCTCTTCGCCGGCACGGTTACCGAGAACATCGCGTTCGGGAAGCCGGGCGCGGGGCCCGACGAGGTCGTCCGGGCGGCCCAGACGGTCGGCGCGCACGAGTTCATCCTCCGCCTCGAGGACGGCTACGAGACGGATCTGCAGGAACGCGGCTCCCGGCTGTCACTCGGACAGCGCCAGCTCGTCGCGCTCGCGCGGGCGCTGCTGGCCGATCCACGCCTGCTCATTCTCGACGAGGCCACGTCTTCCGTGGACATCGGCACCGAGCGGAAGATCGAGCGAGCCCTGCGACTGCTCCTGGCCGGTCGCACGGCGTTCATCATCGCCCACCGCCTCTCGACGATCCGCGGCGCCGACCTGATCGTCGTGCTCGAGCACGGCCGGATCGTCGAGCAGGGGTCACACCAGGACCTCCTCGCGAGCGGCGGGCTCTACACGTCGCTGTACGGGGATTGGGCGGCCGCGTAGCCGGGGCCCGCGGGGAACGCTCGCCTCGTCCTCGGCGTCCTCACGATCGCGCTGCCCGTCGTCGGCACAGCGCTCGTCCAGGGCGCGATGGTCGAGGCGGTCAACGACGAGCACGAGGGCTGGCAGCAGGGTTCCGTCGCCGATCTCTACCGCACTGCTTGGGAGCGGATCAGGCCCCTCGTAGGCGTATCGCTGCCCACGGGCCTCGGCATCGCCGCCGGCACGCTGCTGCTGATCGTCCCGGGGATCGTCCTCGCGGTTCGGTGGTCCCTTGCCGTCCCCGTCCTGATGCTGGAGAAGGAGTCGCCACGCGCAGCGATGAAGAGCTCGCGCGACCTGCGCTTCCCCGCGATCGCGGTCCTGGGCCCTGATCACCGGACGCTCGCGACGTTCATCGGTCCCACCTTCGGCGGCGCCATCTCGACGCCTTACCTGTCCCACGCCCTCTGCGTCGTCTACTACCGGCTCGCACGGCCCGAGCGGCCCGTGATCGCCGAGCCTGGCGAGCGCTGGGGCACGATCTGGGACGAGCCGGAGCCCTAGCCGCCCGGTAGCCGCAGCGTCATCCACAGGCCGCCGTGATCGGACGGCCAGAGCCCGCCGGACGTCCGCGTGGACGCCCCCTCTCCGGTTACGGCGCCCCGCATACCCCTGAAGCCGCCGCGCTCGAGCACGTAGTCGATCCGCTCGTAGAACGGCCCGGCCGGCTCGCGCAGGTCGTCGCCGTGACAGCATGTCAGGCCGAGACTCTTCGGGTAGGCCTGCAGCCACGTGTCGCTGAAGCCGCCGTCCATGAGGTTGACGTAGCTGGCCGTAGTCGAGCCGTCCGGCCGCGAGTTGAGGTCGCCGACCAGCACGACCGGGAGCTTCGTCGCGGCCGGGCCGGTCAGGAGCTCCTTGCTCTGCTGCTCCTGTACCTGCCTATTGAACGCCTCGAGATGCGTGTCGATCAGGCGAAACGTCCGTCCGCCGACCGTCGCGTCGACGTAGGCCCAGCCGCGCACGGCCACAACGAGCCCGCCAAAGATCGGATAGGTCGTCGGAAAGTTCCCTGCGCGGGCGCGCCGGAGCTTGATCCCGCGGTCGGTGCGCATGAGGATCGCGTTCCGCATCGTCAGCCGGACGTCCATGCTCGGCGGATTCCCACTGGGAAGCTCGGCATCGGTGTTCACGTTGACGCTGACGAAGCGGTACGGGAGCTTGCGCGCGCGCAACGCGTCCAGCAGGGCGCGCCTGTAGTCGAGCGCGACCGCGGTCGCGGGCGTCGACTTGAAGTCCGCGGGGGTCTGCGTGCGGTAGAGCGGCAGCTCCTGCACGCCGACGAAGTCCGGCTTCGCCCGCGCGATCTCGGCCGCGATCGCTCGGGCTCGCTGCGGAAAGTCGTTCGCCTGTACTTGCGTCCACGCCGCCTCCACCGCGTGGAACGCCTCGGAGGTCGACTTGGCGTGCAGGATCGGGTCGAGGCTCGCGCCGAGGTAGAGATTCCGGGTCATCACCGTGATCGTGCGCCGGGGCGCGCGCTCCGACGACCCTGCGGCGGGCGCCGCTCCGAGGAGAACCGCCGCCAGGATCCCGAACGAGAGGAGCCGGATCACGGCGCCGAGCGTAGCGCCGCCTCTCGGACCCCGCTACGGGGCAGACCCCGAACTTGACCTAGACTCGCAACGTGGCGCTCGACCCGGAGACCGAGGAGCGGATCGAACAGCCGGTCTCGGCCGAGGCCGAGCGCGAGACCCGGCTCACGCCCACCGAAGCGGTGGCGCAGATGCGCCTCAACGTGCCGGTGCGGGGCAATCGCAAGCTGCGCAGGATCCTAGAGCGCGTCAACGCGGACAACCAGCTCAAGGGTTGGTGGCACGTCGCCAACGTGAACGCGGTCGCGCGGCTGCGGATCAACGACCACTCCTGGGTGCACATCCAGATCGTCGCCAACATCGCGCTCAAGCTCCTCCGTCAGCTGACCAAGCACCACGTCGAGCCGTCGGTCGTGACGGACTACGGGTTCGAGCGGGACGACGCCGAGGTCGTCGTCCTGCTCGCGGCACTCACGCATTGCGTGGGCATGGCCGTCCACCGCGACGGACACGAAGACTTCAGCCTCTTCCTCGCCGAGCCGAAGTTGCGCGAGCTCCTCGACGGTGTGTACGACGAGCCGGATCTGACGGTGATCGTCTCGGAGGTGCTCCAGGCGATTACGAGCCACCGCGACTACGGGAAACCGCTCACCCTCGAAGCCGGCATCGTCCGCGTGGCGGACGCGCTCGACATGGAGCAGGGGCGCTCCCGGATCCCGTTCGCGCGCGGGTCGATCTCGATCCACTCGCTCTCGGCCGCAGCGATCGAGGACGTGGCGATCAAGGACGGCGAGGAGCGCCCGATCCTGATCGAGATCACGATGAACAACTCCTCCGGGATCTACCAGGTCGACGGCCTGCTGAAGGCGAAGCTCCAGGGTTCAGGGCTCGAGCCGTACGTCGAGGTCGTGGCCCACATCGACACCGAGGCCGAAAAGAAGCTCGTTCCGATTTACCGGCTCGAGACGTAGCAGCGCGTAACGGGCCGGCGCGCGCCTCCCCTGCGCGGCGCCGACGGGGCGGGCGCCGGCGGCGCTCAGAAAGCGAAAAGCCCGCTTCGGAAAGCGGGCTTCGAGGCTGCGGGGCAAGGACTCGAACCTTGACTACCTGATCCAGAGTCAGGCGTCCTACCATTAGACGACCCCGCAACGGGAGGCGCCATTGTAGCGGCTCTAGTCGCCGTCTCTGGCTCGCGGCTCGTCCTCTTGGGGCGTGCCGCCGGGGCCGCTCATGACGACTCCGCCCTTGTCCGCACGACCCTCCTCGCGGCGCCGTTTCCTGCGTCCGAACATGCGCCGACGGTTCCCGTTCGCCGCTACACTGAACCCTCCTCGCGGGGCGCATTCGTCTAGTGGCCTAGGACACCGCCCTCTCACGGCGGCGGCACGGGTTCGAATCCCGTATGCGCCTTTCTGCTGTGGATGGTTGCGTCGATTCGGCTCAACCATGCGGTACGGGCGTGTCAGCGATGCCGGCAATGCGCGTCGCGTGCAGACCCCGGTGCAGACCTCGAGAGCCGCGTCCGTCGGCCGTCGCCGACGAGGCTAACTTCAACGTGCCCCCAACGATGTCATCTACCGCGTAGTGGTCGGCGCGGCGTCCACAGAGTCGGTGCGCAGCGCGTCTCGTGGCATCCGAGCGCTCAACGTGAACCGTTTCGGCATTACGTCAATCGCGCCGTCGGGCCTTCTGTAGGTTTGCTCATCCCGCAACTCGCAGTGTGTCGCCACTTGACCGTTGCGGAGAACCGTTCCAAGCCTAGGATCCTTTCGACCGGATGGCGACGATTCCCGGCAACTACCCCCACGGCTCCACAGACGACGAGATTCTTCAGGTGATGCAAGACGTGACCGGAGACCTCGCCCGCGGCGGGTTCGATATCAACCACGTGCTCCGAATGAGCCCGCTCATAACTGTGGGTCAGAACGAGATGCAAGCGCGGATCGCGAGGCGATCGTCGGAGGAGCTGCAATCCGCGATCAACACGTTTCGTACCTCCTCCGACAAGGCCTCGTCGACTTTGATCCGCTTGACGTGGATCCTCGTGGCTCTGACGATCGCCCTCGTCGTCCTTACCATCGTCCTGTTCGTAAGGGGGTGACTTCAACGCGATCGGACCCCGCGAGGAGCGGACGCGGCCACGCTCGACGAACGCCGACCTGACCCGTCCAGGATCGTTCCGTACGACTCGTCCAGCCGCCCGCGCCCCATCGGCGAGAAGCGGCCCGGAGCGGGACCGGGTCCCGACGGACGGACGGTTCCAGATCCGCTCCGTAACTGAGCGAGCCGACCCGATGACCTCCGGCTTGCAAAGCCCGCTGCGCTCGTGCGGCGCCGTGCGGCTATAGATCCCGTTCTGCCGGTTTAGCAGGGGAAAATTGTGGGGGAGGCGTGGGGTAGAGCGCGTCCTCAAATAGCGGCCGACCCGCGTTGGGAGCGCGGGCCGTCGGAGTAGCTGCGGTCACTCGGCCTCGTGGGGGCGTTGGTGAGCCGCCCGGCTGAGCTTACCCCTGTAGGCCGGCGTGCGGACGATGCGCTGCTTGAGGCGCGCGGGTATCGGCGCTGTGAGCATTGCGGCAAGCTTCTGCCGTTGCATGTGTCGCGGTGCCGGCGTCGGAAGTGTCCGAGCTATGGCGAGACGTGGGCGCGCGACACGATGCGGAAGATCCGGGAGAACCTCCGGGCCTACGGCGGTCTTGCCGCGATGTGCACGTTGACCGCTCCGGGCGTCGACGCCGGTCTCGTCTGGGATCGGGAGAACTGCAGCCACGACGCGAGCGAGCGGTGCGGGAAGGAGTACGGGTGCAAGGTGCTGCCGGCGGTAGCGAAGGTCTGGAATGACGCCTCGCGCGGCTGGTGGCGCGAGGCTCAACCGGTTGTGCAAGCAGCGTGCTGACCGTGCGCTTCGTCGGCTCGGGCTCGACCGTAGGGGTGGGCTGCTGCTGTACGAGTGGGAGCTGCAGGGGCGGGGCGTGTGGCACCTGCATTTCGTGGTGGGCATGGAGACGCCGTGGAAGCAGCTGTGGGCGTGGGAGTACACGAAATCGCTGCGCGAACTCGCGCCAAGGTATGGGTTCGGCTTCCCGGACACGAAACCGATGCAAAGCCCGCAGCCGGCCGAACAAGTCGCCGGGTACCTGAGCAAGTATCTGGCGAAGTGGAACGAGGACGGCTCGCTCGAGATCACCGAGACGGTGAGATCAGCCGGACGGACACTCCTTAACTACGTCAGCCGGAACCTGACCGCCAAGAGCGGGATCACGATGCGGACGCTGCGGCTAATCCGCATCGCCTGGGCGTGGCGTGAGGGGCATCTGAAGACGGAGTGGCTGCAGCCGTTCGACCTGCTGCTCGGCCTAGTGCTGCTGGAGCAGCTGCAGACGAGTCCCCGCGCGCCGTGATCGCGGCGCGGCGGCCGCCTCTGCCGTCAGGCTGAGGCGACGGCGCGGCCGGATCATTCGCACTGGGCCGTCTCTGCCTGGATCAACGCGCTTCTTCCATAGCTCTGCGCATCGCCCAGTCAGTGAAGCCTTGGATCAGCTTCATCGGAAGGGCACGTCAGAGGGTCGCACGGGAGACGTGGTCGAACGCCTCAGCGGCCAGCCAGGCGAAACTCGCTGCGCTGGTCGCCAGGATGAAGACCCGCGCTGCTCCGGCGCGGAATGCAGTGGTGGCAACGGTGAGGAACGGACACGCCGAAGCGACGAGCGCCGCGAGCGCCCACCACCCATCGCCGGCGTAACCGCTAGCCGTCGGATGGCTCCAGTAGCGGACTGCCTCGCTCGTTCCACGATGCGCGAGCAGAAGGACGGCGACGACGAGCCCTGTGCAAACCACGAGCGGCGGCAGCAAGAGCCGAGAGTCGGAGAACCTTCTCGTGTGACGCAGGGTGCCCGCAGCGATCGCTGCGACGACGGCCGCTGCGAGAACGGCGATCATGATGGTCGTGTGCACCCTCTGTTCGGGCGGCTGGTACTCGTCGCCGAGCCCTTGCGCCGCCGTCATGAAGGTCGCGAGCACCGTGACGACGGAGATCCCGAGATAGGCGCCGCCGCTCAAAATCAGCGACTCGGCTCGTCGGCGCGGCGGTGTCGTGGCCCCAGGTACCATAGACTCGTTATAGCAGGTTTGCTATCTAAGTCTACCGGCGGCAGGCCTCGACTTGATTACGTAAACCACGCCGGTAACAGTCGCCGACGAGCGTGTCCGCCGCGTCTACCCTGGCTCCTGTGGACGAGGACGAAGCGGCGCAGCGCAAGGCGGAGCAAAAGGCCGCGGCGCTCCACCACCTTGGATGGGAAACGGGAGCGGGCGCGACGATCTGGGCGCGCACCGTTCAGGACGAACTCGCTCGACATGAGTCGGCGCGTGAACGCTTCGGAACGACGCCCGAGCGCGAGGACTGGGAGCGGCTGCACGGTTCCGCGCTCATGCTCGTCGTGGCGATCGACCAGGTGCTGGCCTTTGAGCGTCGAGTCCGACGCCTCACCGGCGATGCGGAACTCGCCGCGGCGCGCTCGCGCTTTGATGCCACATGCCCAGGCGCCACGGCGCTCCGGCACCTCGTTGTGCACCTGGATTCGTATGCCATCGGCGAAGGATGGCGGCAGACGGGGCATGGAAGGCCTGCGATTGGTGAGCAGTTCCTGGCGACCTTCATCTACTGGGCTGACGGTGGCGGCACGATCTTGGACCTCGGAAGTCAGCAGCTGAACCTGCGAACGGCTACCAACGCAGCGGTGGGCCTCGCAGAGGTGGTCGAGCGAGTATGAGCCAAGCATCTGAAACGCGCGGAACAAGAGGCCAATGCGGCGCTTCGACGCAGGTATGGCGGGGAGCTCGAGTAGAGAGCGACCGCCGGGCTTGATCTTGTACGGCACGAGCCCCACGCCAAGGGTGTGCGAATCTCTGAGGTCGAAGTGGGTCAGGACGAAACGACGAACACCACTGCAGCATTGCGCCGTCACGAGGCAGAGGCGGAGAGACTGCTGGGCTTCGTCTCTTTCTTGGGCGGTCTGATCACACACGCTGATGAGGCCGCATCGAAGGCGGCGGAATTCCTCTTGAAGTACGAGGCGCCTGAGGAAGAGGAACGTCGACGTCTTGAAGACACGACGTCGGGTCGTGCCGGCGCTCGACGGACGATGCAAGAGCGTTACGCGCAACTCGCAACGCAGCTCGTCTTCCAGCGGTTGATCGACAACTTCCTGAGCTACATCTCAGACCTCTTACGTCTGATATTCGCGACTCGTCCCGAAGCTCTTCGCTCCTCAGAAACCGTGCGGCTGGAGGAGATCCTTCGGTACGAGACGATGGACGAGCTTATGAGATTTCTTGTGGAGCGCAGGGTCGAACGACTGGCATATCTGAGCGTCCGAGATTTGGCTTCTGACCTCAGTAGCTTGCTCGGGGTCAAGCTGTTCGAGGAGGCTGAGGAACTTCAGAAGACCGTGGAACTTGTCGCGATTCGGAACCTGGTCGCTCACAACCGAGGCGTTGTCAACGCTCGATTTCTTCGATTGGTTCCGACCTACAGGAAGTCCGAGGGGGAAGAGATCTGGCTCGACGCCGACGACTACTTTGAGGCAACCGAGTTTCTTGACAACGTGGCGAGGAGAATCGATGAGGTCGCTATCGCTCACTTCCACCTCGCACCGGGCGAGCGTGTGGAACCGACCGAGACTTGATTAGGTAGGACAGCCGCGACACAAGCAAGCCCCTCGGGCAGACTCCGGACGTGAGGCCCTCCCGTGCGTCAGCGTTTGCCCTGTCGTTGTCGGTGGCAGCCGCGATAGGAGCGTTGTCGATCTGGTTCTTGGCGGCCCTCGGGAAGACCAATGGATACGAGAATCTCTTGATCGTCGCCCTCTCCACGTTCGCCGCGGCGTACTTCGCAACGCTCGGCGTCACAAAGCGCCCAACCACCGCGGCGCTCGTCTCGTTCGTCTCGACTGGTGTCGTCGTCGGAGCCGGGTTTGCCCTCCTCTACGCGATCTTCGCCAGTCTGTGCGGCTCCTCGGACTGCTAGTCACGACGCTTCGGCTCGTGGCCTTCACGTCGCACGGCGCCGTCAGTCGGCGCGTTGCGGGGAAGCTCGCTCGCCTGCGCCAGCGTTCGGGAATGATGCTCCTATGACTTGTCAAGTCATCAGCAGCTCCTCGTTTTGCAGTAGCCGGAAGAGGCGGCGGGCGAGATAGCGCTTGAGCAGCCGGGTGGCATCGCGGCGGCTCTTGCCTTCGGCGATCCGTTTGGCGATGTAGTCCCTAGTCGCGGGGTCGTGCTGGCTGCGGTGCAGGACGATCGTGTGCAGTGCCCGGTTGAGTTGTCGGTCGCCGCCGCGGCTGAGCCGGTGCCGCGTTGTTTTGCCGCTTGATGCTGGCACGGGCGCGACTCCGGCAAGTCGTGCGAAAGCGGCTTCGGAGCGGACCCGGCCGCGGTGCGACCAGGCGACGATCAGTTGCGCGGCGACGATCGGGCCGACGCCTGGCTCGTCGAGCAGCGCCGGCGCGACTGCGCGGAGGTGGCCTAGCAGCTCGCGCTCGAGCTCGGCGGCTTCGAGGGTGGCCGCTTCGATCCGGCGGGCGAGGCTGCGCAGCACGAGCCGGGTCGCGAGCTCGTCGGCGCTTATCGCGCTTGAGCGGCGCAGGCGGCTACAGCGCTCGAGCAGCCTTCCGACCGGAAGCCCGCGTAGCTCCTCGCGGAGCTTGTCGGGGGCGGTGACGATTACGCCGCGGAGTTGCCCGAGTGCTTCGCGGCGCACGTCGACGGCGCTGCGACGCGCGACCAGCAGTAGCCGCAGCGCCTCGCGCCGTTCCCCGCTGCGTGGAAGCGCGAGCGTCTCGCTCGCAAGCGCCGCTCGTGCTGTCCGGGTGGCGTCGAGGGAGTCGTCTTTGCCGCGCAGGCGCCGCTCCGCCCTTGGCGTACGGCTGATCTCGAGCACTGTCTCTCCGCGGCCAGCAAGGAAACGGGCGAGACCGGCGCCGTAGCTGCCTGTGCCCTCGATCGCCCAGACGCGGGCGCCGTTGGCTTCATCCGCTGCGAACCGAAGCGCCGCGGCGTAGCCGCGGGCGCTCGCTTGTATCGAGCGTTGTGCGACGACCGCGCCCGAGGGTGCGGCGAGGATCGCCAACACGTGCTCGTCGAGGTGCGTGTCGACGCCGATCACGTAATCCAGCTCGTCTGCAACCATCCGACCGATCCTCCGGCTTCATTCGTAGGGTCCGGTAGCGCCGGTCTGAGTGCACGGAAACCGCAGCGGCAGGACTGTGATGAGTCACGCCCACAAGGCGGACAAGCTCCTGATCAAGCCAGCAGCGGGCGCCAGACCGGCGCCGCCGTGCCGCCCGGACAGATCATTCGCAAGGCACGCAACGCGGCCAGTCACCCGACGAGTCACAAGCAGCACGGAGACACCAGGCTGGCGACGGCCCCAGACAGACCGACCCGCCGAGTCTCACAGTCCCCCGAGCGGCTTTTGCCGGTCGCAGCGATCACGCTAGGTCGTGAGGGAGCCGACCATTGGCGGTGGCACATCAGCCTTTCGGGTAGGCCTGCCGCAGGATGCGCGGCGTACGCTCGGCTGCGTGAAGCTCGTGACGCGGATCCTCGCCGTGGGGGCGACTGCCTTCACCGCGGTTGCAGCAGCCGCGATCGCTGGAGTTGGGCCTCCGCACTTTCCGAAGCCGACGCGGTACCACGTCGCGCCGCAGCGTGCATGCCGGTCCGAGCTGCTACCGGTGACGCACCCTCCTGGCCAGTCGCCCTCTACCCAGAGGATCTTCATCCCCGGGAAACCCGGGCTTACGGCTGTCGCCCTCACGCCGCGGGCGATCCGTGTCAACTGGCGCGTGACACCTGCCGCACCAACGTGTCGAACGGCCGGCCTGTACGTCTCCGTAGGCCATTACGCGACCTGGATGCCGATCACGGTGATCGTCTACACGCACGGGCGCTTGAGCGGCTCAACGCGGATCACGTTCCCTGACGTCGGCGCACCACCCGACATTGCGATCGCATCAGCGCTCACAAGGCGAGCGGGTCGCAGCCAAATCGCCGGCGTTCTCATCCGTCGCTGACGCCTGGCACCCACAGGCCCCGCGACGTGCTGCTCGTCGCGCATCGCGAACTTCGCGATTGCCGCCCGTCGTGAACCCGCCCTGGTCGAGTGTCGTTGGACAAGCATCGCCCAGTTACCGACGGTTTCCGGTTGCGAATCAGCGGGGGAGGGTCGTCGGCTCGCCATGGCGGCTCCGGATACTGGGCGCGGTCGGGCCGCACCGGCCCCGTCAGGGGCCGCGCGGCCGAGCGCGGTGGGGTTCGGGTCGGCGCGCAGCGCCGGCCCGTCTTCCCTTGTATTTAGCAACGTAACTCGTCGCCTGAGCACCCGTGGGCGCCGTCAAGGGCGTGGCGCCTCGCACGGCGAATGGATTGTAAGAACCTCGAACTCGGACCGGGCGTCTGTCTCGCCCACTTTCAGCTGGATGCGTCGGTTGGTCTCGTTCCTCCGAACGGATTCGCGGACGAGGTCGGCTCTGGACGCGGGCAGCAGGTAGGGCGCAACGGGGAGAAGCTGGCCACTCGCTCGCGGCGGGGTGACTCCTGGTACATGAAACCACTGATGTTCGGCGTCGGCGACCGTGAAGGCATTGAGGTTGGCGGCAATGTCTTTGGTCCCATTCGCGATCGGCGCCTCGTCGTCGGGCAGGTCGAGCCAGGTGAGCAGGATCGCATGGTGAGACGAGACCGGGAAACGAACCTCAAGCGTGTTTGTGAGACCGCCTTCGACGAAGTTGTCGCTCTTCTTCGAACGGCGCGACGCGAGTCCCACCGGCCAGGTGGCGACCGGGTGATCTGAGGTGGCGAGCCAGGCGCGATCGAACCCGACCAGCGTCCAATGCATCGAGCCGATGATCTCCGCGACCTTCCGCGAGAGCTCGAGCATCTTGGCGAGCGTCGCGGTGTCCGAGGTCAGCTGGCGCTCTACCTCGGCGAGCGCTTCCTCGACGGTCATTCCGTCCGGCTGCTTGCCCTCGTAGGCGCCGGAGAGGCCGGCGCTCGCGATGTAGTCGCTGACAAAGTCCGTATGCCACGTCCGCCAGCGCGGCCCGCGAAGCATCTGCATCGCGATGAACTCCGCGACGATGGCCTTATCCGGCAGGGTAAGCGGCCAACGCTGCGAGATCTCTCGGAAGATCGGTGGCACGGCCTTGTCGATGTGCTCCAGCGACCACTCGATGTCGTGAATCGGCGTCCCGTCGGGGCGATGGCGGAGGTAGAAGTCCTTGAGCACAGCCGCCTTGCTGACCGGAATGACGCGCGACGTCGACTCACCGACGAGTCGCATCGCGATCGACTCGCCGACGGCGAATCCGCGGAGGTACCCGCGAGGGACGACGTGCGAACGCCTGACGACCTTGTAATCCATCGAGTCCAAGCTTAGAGCCGTTATCGGCGACCACCCTCCCTGCTTGACCTTTGCCCAACGGGGACGCGCAAGTGTCGGGGGCGCGGCGGCGGTTCGCATCGCCCAGTGGTCGAGAGCTTTGCGCCGTCGTAGACGGTCGGCGTCCCAGGCGTGCGGATCAACGGAAACCTGTCCCGGCGGCAGGTAGAAGCGGCGGTGTGCCCCTTTAGGGTGAGAAGAGGCGCCCCTCTTCACGCGATCTTCTAGGTAACGGATCGCTGAAGGACTAGGTGGGGCTGACAAGGAGTGGCGAAGTCGAGCCGCTCGGCCCCCGGCAGGGCGCCCGATCGCGAGCACGTTCGACCCCGAATGGGAGGTAACCCGCTGCACGAGCAACAGCACGAGGAAGTTCGCCGGCCAACGCCAGCGCCGCACCGATCACGGGTACGGCTTAGGGATCCGCTTCGGCCGCACTGGTCGCTGAGCCTCTATCCGGGGGCGAGGGAGGCAGGGGGCTGCCTCCGTGTTGTCAGGTCGCGCGGCGGCGCCGAGGGCGGGGGTGCCGATCCGGAGCGGGCGGCCGTCGGCGGTTAGCCTAGATCCGTGACCCTGCGACTCGGTGAAGGACGGCGCGCACGGTCGATGGCCACCACTGCGCGCCGCCATGGGCGGTTGGCGTCTGGCTGGCGTTGAGGTCGCGGACGATCTGGCGAAGGCTTTTACCAGAGGCGTGCGCGGCCTGGATGCGTTTCGCGAGCTCGGCCGGAACGGCGGCGGGTCGTCCCTGCGGCTTCGGCTCAGCGCGCCGTCGAGCTGGCCGTCGTCGGTCCGTCACAAACCGCTCGAGCTCGTCGACCGGAACGAGCCGCGACCCCCACGGCAGGTCGACGGTCTCCACCAACGGCAGCACCCGCCGGTCGAAGGTGGAGCGACTTACCCCGAGCGCCTCGGCAGCCTCTGTCCGCGTATAGGCGAGTCGCTCGACCTGCGCCGCGCGACGAACGGCGATCGCGGGGGTGCTCGAGGGCTTGGGCGCGGACGGCGCGTATCGCTTCGCCTTCTCGGTCTTGCGCCGATGGCGGCGGGCCATTGCGTACAAGCGTACACGAACTATGACGCGCTTTGCATCGATGATGCATCTGTGTCTCGCCTGCTATCGGGGTGAGTAGTTGCTGTACGGAGGTCTGCAATTGGCTCGGGCGGCCGGTCAGCGCTCGATCCCGCGGATGAGGCTGCGCTCGAGCTCGGCGAGCGTGCGGAGCTGTTGGAGCGGAGGGAGGTCTTGCTCGCGGCCGAGGGCGGCGAGCATGCGGGCGAGGTCGCCGATCGAGGCGACCCTGGGGCGGAGGCCTCTGCCGATTGGCTCGCGGGTCGCGGCGCGCCGGAGGTCGTCGTAGCCGCCGCGCGTGCCGGCGGGCTCGGGGACGATCTTCAGCTCGCCGGCGTCGGTCCGTAGCTCGAGCACGGCTTGCCGGTGGAGATCCCGGTCGAGCTCCGGCCGTTTGCCATTCGGGAGGCTGCCGTCGAGGTCGTCGAGCGCGAGCCCAAGCCGGCGTAGGTTCTCGGCGCGCAGGGAGGGGACGAGGTCGAGCCCGTGGCTGAGTTCCTCGGTGCCCTGGATGATCCGGGCGAAGCCGCCGATCAGGACGTAGGTGACGCGCTGGCGCTCGAGGGCCGTGAGGATCGCATAGGGGTCGAACGGCTTCGTCTTCGCGCTCACAGCGTGCGGCCGGCCCTGCCATACGCCTGCACGAACCGCTGGACGCGCCGCTCGGGCGAGAGGAGCGCGTTCTTGCGCAGTCGCTCGCCGCCCGAGGAGTCGTAGGGAACAAGCTCAAGAGGAAGATCGAAGCCGCAGGCGCGCACGAGCTCTACGAGCGTCTCGACGCTGGGTGCGACGGTGCCCTGCTCCCAGCGGGCGATTACGGAGCGGTCGCGGCCGCAGCGCTCGGCCAGCTCGTACTGGGTCAGGCCGGCGCGCAACCGCGCCTCCCGGATCAGATCGGCGCTTCGCATCGACCCCATTCTATGGGTCCGACCGCATTTCGTCATCTGTGGCTGATATGCTTCCGAGCTTCATCGTGCCACGACCGCAGGAGATCTTCTCATGGCACGCGCTCGCCCAGACCAGGCCGCCGCTTTTCGCCAGCTGACTCTCGATGACTGGGAGCAGATGCTGAGCGCGAGCCCCGAGGCGCCGCAGTCGCCACGGCGCGGGGCGCCGAACGGCGACACCCCTGCCTCGGTTGGCCCCGCGGAGAAGGTCCACGGGGCACGAGGAGAGTCCTCAAAAGCGTCCGAGAAGGTAGCGGTCCTCGCGGCAACACGACATCGCTCAGTGGCGCCAGAGCTCCTTGAGACGCCTGGCGCACTCCTCACGCGCACGCACCTGCGTGAGCTCGGACTCGAGCGCCGGGCCGTCGACGCGGTTTTCCGAGCGCTTCCGGTCGTAGCGCTTCCCGGCTACTCACGACCGCTGATCCGGGCGCAGGACTACCTCCAGCTCGCGGAGGAATACACCTATCGCGACGACCGAGTTCGCCCCTCTGCGGCGGCCATGACCCGGAGACTGCACGGTGCCTAGCGTCTGGATCACGACTCGCGCAACCGCTCGTGGCGGCAAGCGCTACCGCGTGATGTACCGCCTCGGTGGTCGCGAGAGCGCTCCCCGCTACGGCGGGTCGTTCAAGACCAAACGCGAAGCGCTGGCCCGGAAGGCGTGGGTGACGGGCCAACTCGCCGCTCTGCGTGTGCCGAATCCCCGTCTCGCCGGCGGCGCGGCCGCCGAGACTCTCCGAAGCGTTGCGGCGCGCTGGCAGGCGTCGCGCGTAGATGTCGCCCAGGGAACGGTCGCCACCTATCGCGTGGCGCTGGCGAGGATCCTTCCGCGACTCGGCGATCAGCCCATCGACCGGCTCGACGCTCAGATCGTCGCAGGGCTGGTCGCCGACCTGCACGACGCGGGTCTCCGGAGGCAGACGATCCGGAAGACCGTCAGCGTGCTGGCGATGGTCCTCGACCACGCCCGCGTCCAGCCCAACCCTGCGCGCGACCGGTTGACGGTGAGGCTGCCGCGAGAGGAGCGCCGGCACGTCGAGCCGCCGAGCGCGGAGCAGGTCGAGGCGGTCACCCGACTCCTGCCGAGCCGTTACCGCCTGCCTCTGCTCGTGCTCGACGCCACCGGCATGCGTGTCGGGGAGTTGGAGGCGCTCTCCTGGGGCGATCTCGATGAGCCGCGCGCCCGCTGGCGGATCGCGACCAGCAAGACCGGCCGCCCCCGGTGGGTCACTCCGCCGCCGCTGTTGCTGCAGGCAGTTCTCCGGCTGTGTCCGCGCGACGATCGTCATCCTGACCGGCGCGTGTTGGAGAACTTCACAAGCGAACGCTTTCGCACCGCGCTCACGCGGGCCTCCACGGCGGCAGGCGTGCCGGCCTTCTCGCCGCACGATCTCCGCCACCGTCGCGTCTCGCTACTCCACCTCGGCGGCATGCCTTGGGCCCGCATCGGCGAGCTCGTCGGCCACGACGACCTCGTGACGACGGCTCGCACGTACACGCACGTCGTCGCCGACGAGCGTGAGCTCGACTATGCGGAGCTGCTCCCTGAGACCTAATCGATGCCGCGGCGCTCGAGGAAGGCGCGCACGTCCTTGAGCAGCATCAGCAGGTGCAGCGGGTCGGTCGGCGACTGCTCGAAGCCGTATTGCATGTACCACGCCTTCGCCGCCTCGTGCTTGGCGTGGACGAGCAAGACTCGTGCGCCGATCGCCTCGGCAGCTTCCACGCAGCGCAGCATGACGTCCTGGAGAAGCGATCGACCGAGCCCGGCGCGCTGGTGTTCCCGGTCGACAGCGAGCCGAGCAAGAAGGACCGCCGGCACCGCCCTCGTTGGCGGCTGACCCTTGAGCGCTCGCTCTGTCGCGGCTTCCGGGGCGACCTGCGCGGCGGCCAGTGCGTAGTAGCCGACGACCGTCTCTCGGTCCTCGAGCGTCGCCACGAAGACGCGGGCCGAACCCGACGCGTGAGCGGCGCGTGCGTGACGCTTGAGCCACTCGTCGAGCGCGGGCTCGCCGCAGTCGAAGTCGTCGAGGCGGTGGCGCCTCTCCAGCGGCTCGGGCGGCCGGTAGGCCACCGGCTACGCGCCGCTGAAGACGCTCGGCTGTGAGAAGAGCTTCTCGAGCCCGGGATTGTCGCGCGGCGAACGATCGAGGAGCTCGACGAATCGCTCCCATTGCTGTTGCTCGAGCGCGAACTCCGTCCGGTCAGCGAGCAGGCGCTCGGCCTCCAGGACGGCGGCATCGATGACGAAGTCCGTGAGCGTTTGCTGCGAGCTCGCCGCTGCCTGTCGAACGAGTCGATCCGTTTCGGGTTCGACGCGGAAGTCCCACCGCTCCTTCACCTTTGCCATGCACGTACTGTACACACGTCTTCCGTACAGCGCCAGACCACTCGCGCAGGCCCGGATTTCGCGCCGGATAGGCACGGCCAAGCGCGTACGGTGCAGACCCCGGTGCATACCTCGTCAAAAAAACCTGCCGATTTGCAGGCGGGTTCGAATCCCGTATGCGCCTCTTCCGACTAGCGGGAGCCGCAGGTGCGGCGCGATCCCCTGGCGACCGCGACGACCGTCCGGGCCGTTCGGGTGCCTGCGGTGGCGTCGAGCACGAGCTTGTACGTGCCGCGCGTCAGGCGGCGCGGGAGCTTCACCCGGACGCTGGACGCGCCCGCGTGGAGGTGGCCGAGCTGTGTGCTCGTGACCGCACGCGCGCCGGCCAGGAGCCGCGCGCGAACCGTCGCGGCTTCGGAGAGTCGAACCCGAAGGCGGACGACGGCCCCGCCGCCACAGACCACGCGGGCAGGACTTGCGCTCATCGTCAACGTCGTCTGGCCGCTCGACGTCGAGAGGACGACCTTGACCGCTGTCCCCTTCTCGGTGATCGAGCCGGCGGCCGGGTTCTGAGACGTGATCACGCCCCCGGTAGCCGCGCGCTGGATCGTGGTCTCGCGCCGCACGACGAGCCCACGCGACTTCGCCGCGTCCTCGGCCTGGTCGAGCGTGAGGCCGACCACGTTCGGGACGCCGACGAGGAGCTTCGACATCGGCGACTGGTTGCCGGCGCGGTCGACGGAGACGATGCCGAAGGTCCGCGTATCGCCGGCATCGAACGGGCCGACGTTGTACTCGTAGGTCACGCCCCCGAGGCTCTTCGTCGAGACGCCGTTGACATAGATGTAGAAGTTGGCGACGTCGTCGGCCGGCTGCGGCGGGCCCCAGCGCAGCGTCAGCCCGTTCTCGGCGATCGTCCCGCCGAAGTTCACGGGGGTCGGCGGCGGGGTCTTGTCGAGATGGATCAGCCGCGAGGCCGACCAGGCCGACTGGTTGCCGGCGCCGTCGTTCGCGCGCGCCTGCCAGTAGTAGATCCCGTCTGCTGGATCGAACCAGCCGTGCCATTCCACCGTCGCTCCATTCGCGACGGTCGTCGTGTTGCTGCTCTCGGTGACCGAAAGGCAGGCGGGATCGGGGCAGAGGCGGAACGTGAGCGTGCCGGTGGCGGCGAACGCGGAGTCGTTGAACGTCGCACTCAGCAGAGCATGGCCCTGCCAGACGCCGTCCTCGGGGCTGACGAGCACGGGGACGCTCGGGGTCGTAGTGTCGAGATGGAAGCTGCGCGTCGCCGTCCAGGCTGAGTCGTTGCCGGCGGCATCCTCCGCACGCGCCTGCCAGTAGTAGAGCCCGTCGCCGAGGGCGGCGGGCGTCCAGTTCCCGGCGGAGCCGCTCGAGAGGCTGCCGGTCGAGCCGGTCTGCACGAGCGCCGTGCAGGCGCTGCCGGCGGCGGCTGCGTTCGAGCAGACGCGGAACTGAACCGTGCCGGTGTCGGAGGACGTCGGATCGGTGAACTTCCCGCTCAGCTGCGGGACGGTCGCCGTCCAGAGGTCGTCTGCGGGCGTGAGCAACGTCGGCGCCGACGGGACGGTCGTGTCGATCGACCAGCTGTAGCTCGCCGGCGTCGCGTCGACGTTGCCCGCGACGTCGGTCGCCTCGAGCGAGAACGTGTGATTGCCGTCCGCGAGGCCGGCGTAGGTCTTCGGGGAGGTGCAGCTCGACCAGGCGCCGCCGTCCCGGCTGCACCGGAACGTCGAGCCGGGCTCGTTGGAGCCGAGGTCGAAGGTCGCGGTCGACGAGGTCGAGACGGCCGGCGGCTGCGTCGGGCCGATCGAGCTGTCCGGCGCGACCGTGTCGACCGTCCACGCAGAGCTCGCCGGCGTCAGATCGGCGTTCCCGGCCTGGTCGGTCGCCTCGACCTGGAACGTGTAGGAGCCGTCAGCCAGGCCGGCGTACGAGGCCGGGCTCGAGCAGCCGCCGAACGGGGCGCCGTTGAGACTGCAGCGGAAGGTGGAGCTGCCTTCGCTGGAGGAGAAGCTGAACGACGCGCCCGTGGAGTTCGTGGGGTTCGCGGGCGAGGAGCCGATCGTCGTGTCGGGCGGGGTGGTATCGAGCGTGAACGAGCGACCCGCCGACCACGAGGAGGGATTGCCGGCCGTGTCCACTGCACGGGCCTGGAACCCGTACGTGCCGTCTCCCAGTGCGGATGAGATCGTCCAGGTGCCGTTCGACCCGTTCGTCGTCGAGGGCGACGAGCCGGAGCGGAGCACCGTCCCGCAGAGGACGTCGGTGCAGACGCGGAACTCCACGGTGCCGGTCTCGGCGACGTCGGCGCTCGCGAACGTGGCCGTCAGGTCGGACGAGCTGGTTGTCGCACCCGCGGCAGGGGAGACGAGCGTCGGCGTGCTCGGGAACACGGTGTCGAGCCGGAAGCTCCGCGACGAGGACCAGCCCGAGGTCCCGCCCGCGCTGTCGGCCGCCTGCGCCTGCCAGTACCAGGTGCCGTCAGCCAGGGTGGCGGGCGCCCAGCTCGCGCTCGCGCCGCTCGCGACAGCCTGCGGCGGCGAGGTCGTGTTCACGCTCGAACAGCCGCTATCGGCGCAAATCCCGAACGCGAGCGTGCCGGTGGACGACTCCGGGTCGCTGTAGCCGGCGCTGAAGGTCGGAATCGCGGTCACGACCGCGCCGTCGGCGGGCGCGCTCGGCGAAGGCGTGTTCGGAAAGGCGTCGGGTGCCGGATGAGCGGTGATCTGGTTCGCGGGGTCCCAGCCGAGCAGCGAGATCGTGTGATTCGTGGTGCCGCTGGTGTACGCGCCGGTCTGGTGCCGCCAGAACTGGACGCACAGGTGCTCGTTCGCCCCGAGCGAGAATGCCCCCGGGTTCGCGGTCACGGTCGCGTTGAAGGTCGCGTTCGATCCGCTCGTGATCACGCCGCCGTCGGTGGGGCTGATCAGATACCCCCCCACCGTCGAGCCGGCGTCGTCGATCCTCCACATGCCGACGCTCAGCAGGGCGGTACCGCTGCCCGTGCCGATCGTCTTCACGCGGGCCTGGAACGTCCAGTTCCCGCCCGGGAACGTCATCCCGCCCGTTCCGCTGACCGCCCAGCCCTTGCACGTCGCGGGCAGCGACGGCGACATCGCCGACATCGCCGAGAACGAGGTCGTGAGCACAAGGCCGGAGCCAGGAATGAAGTCGGTCCAGCCGGTCGCGGCGTTGTTGGGCCTGTTGTCCGCTTGCGGGAGAGCCGCGCCCGAGATCGCGCCCGTGTCCACGTACGAGCCCGAGACCCCTCCGGACGGGCTGACGAGGACGTAGTGGTCCAGGACGACACCGGAGGAGGTCTTCGCACGGTAGAGGTCGACGTTCGACCCGAGATTGGAGACCGTGACCGAGCCGTTCGCGGGCACGGCTACGGCCGGGGTCGAGAACGAGCTGGCGCTCCTGGCACCGCCGCTCTTGTCCACCTGCACGTACTGGTAGCTGGCAGCGGCGATCGAGCCGCTCCCGCCGGCGCCGGCCACAGTCGTGGGCGTCGCCGGTACGGCCGGCCCCCCGGAAGGCAGGAGCAGGAAGCCGTTCCCGGACGCAGCGCCGTTGAAGTAGATCGTTCCGGAGTAGTCGGCAACCACTGCGCCGGAGCTCCCGGCGGTGACTCCGAGAATCAAGACGACCAGTGCGCAGAATCCGAGCAGCCGAAGGCTGGAAGGCCGCGAGGATCGCGCCCGGTGGTCGCTTGATGTCCGCAGATTCATTAGTTGCCTTCACGCGCGCGTAGGACGCACACGTTCTCCGGGGGCTGTATCGGCCTCGCCGCAGGCCGGCTTGAGGATCCTGAACCCCTTCAGGGGCCGAGGCCGTCCCTCGTCCGAGGGATTGGCCCCGGTCTACCGCGAAAGGGGGACGTTCGAGAGAGGGCCTGACCCTACGTTCCGTCAGCCTAACTGGCCTTTCGACTGCGGCCCGTGCGGATTGCGCGGGAAAGAAAAGGAGTACTTGCATGCGGCAGGATCGAACTCTCCGAAGGGACGTTCGCGGGAACGCGCTGTGGGGACGGCGCGGTGAGTCCCGGTCGAACGCTCTCTGGGGGAGCGGAAAGCGTGGCATCGTCCTGACGGCGCTGGCAGCAATGCTGGTCGTCCCGATGGCGAGCAGCGCCGCTCTCGGAGTCCCCGGTAACTCGGCGGTCGTTCCCACGAGCCTCCTGGCTCAGGCGACGGCAAACCCGACACAGCAGTTCGACGTCATCGTCCAGGGCGACAAGGACTCCAAGTCGGCCGGCGACGAGGTCAAGAACGGCAATGGCAACGTCAAGAGGCAGTTCGTTTCGGTTGCCGGCGTCAGCGCCTCGCTGTCCGGCGCCGACCTCGTCAAGCTGTCCAAGAACGCCCACGTGACCGCGATCACGCTCGACGTGAAGGTCAAGGCGGCGGCGTACGAGGATTCGACGATGTGGCAGGACTCGACGGACATGTCGATCCTGCAGAACAGCTTCGACCCGAACACGGGCGAGATCACCGGCCCTGCCCCGCAGGCGCCGACGATCGCGGTCGTCGACTCGGGCGTCCAGGCGCGGACCGACTTCGGTAGCCGGCTGGTCGCACAGGTCAACCTGTGCTCGCTCTGCTCCGCCGGGAGTAGCGGCGACGAGGAGGGTCACGGCACGATGGTGGCCGGCGTCGCTGCGGGCTCCGGCAAGTACGCCGGCGGCGCGCAGAACGCGAAGATCGTCTCGATCCGGACGGCGAATGCCAACGGTGAGTCGCGCACGAGCGACGTGATCTCGGCGGCCGACTGGATCAGGCAGCACGCGAGGCAGTACGGCATCCGTGTGGCCAACTTCTCGCTGGCCGGTTCCTCGGAGACGAGCTTCCGCGTCGACCCGCTCGACAAGGCGGTGGAGAATCTGTGGCTCAACGGCGTCGTCGTCGTCGCCGCCGCGGGCAACCACGGCCAGGGCGGTCCGGTGAGCATGTCGTACGCACCCGGCAACGATCCGTTCGTGATCACGGTCGGCGCGCTCGACCAGCACCTGACGTCGGATCCGAGCGACGACACGGTTCCGTCGTGGTCGGCCTTCGGCGTGACGATGGACGGCTTCCACAAGCCGGATATGTCGGCTCCAGGCCGGTACATGATCGCTCCGGTGCCCTCGACGGCCCTGATGCCGAGAACGGTTCCGGATCGCGTCGTCGAGCCCGGCTACATGTGGATGTCAGGCACGTCGTTCTCGACCCCGGTCGTGTCGGCGGCGGCGGCGCAGATCCTGGCCCGCCACCCGAGCTTCACGCCCGACCAGGTCAAGGGCGCGCTCATGGTCGCGGCGAACTATCTCCCGAGCGTCTCGGGCGAAGCCGGCGGCGTCGGCGAGATCGACGCGGGCGGTGCAACCACGATCGACGACCCGCCGAATCCGAACGTCGGCCTGAACCAGTTCGTGTCGACCGATCCGCTGACCGGCTCCCGCGTGTTCAACGCGGCCAGCTGGAACGCCTACGTGTCGACCAACGCCTCCTGGTCACAGGCCAGCTGGGCCGAGGCCAGCTGGAACGCGGCGAGCTGGAACGCGGCGAGCTGGGCCGAGGCGAGCTGGGCCGAGGCGAGCTGGAACGCGAGTGTGGACAGCATGATGAGCTCGCTGGCGAGCTACAGCGAGGGCACGTTCGCCCCGTAAGTCGAGAGGAAGGTAGTCCCCTCCAGGAACGGCGCCCGAAAGGGCGCCGTTCCGTGTTCTAGGCCAGGAGCTTGATCGTTCGGCGGATCGTTCCGGCGCGCGCATTGCCCGCCGTCAGGCCGAGCTCGGTCCCGGCGGGCGCCTCGACCACCCACTCCAGCTTGGTGAGGTCGCTGGTCGACTCGTCGTTCGCCCACCAGGTCGTCGAGCGCTTGTCCACCCGCCCCTTCAGCTGGCCCACCTCGGTCTTTACCTCGCCGGCGACAAGACGGACGCCGTCCGGGAGGTCGAGCTCGACCTCGACGTCCCGCACGGCCTTCCGCTCGATCGCCTTCTCGGACACGTTCGTCGGTAGCCACCCCGAGTTCTGGAGGACGAGCCGGACGAGGAACGACGTCTCGCCGACGGTTTCGACATCGAGCGAGCGAACCTCGAGCAGCGGGGAGATCAGCGCATGGAACAGCGCGAACTCGGAGTGCGGCGCGACCTCGGCCTCGAGCTGGTCGAAGGGGACGTTGAACCAGTAGTTGATCACGTCCCAGCCGCCGAGCTCGACCTGGCCGAGCTCGGGGTGCTCGTACTCGTACCAGTCGACGTGCGCCTCGGGGTAACGCTCCCGCGCCCAGCGGATCAGCGTGACGTCGTCCTCGATCGGGTGGTCGCGGATCCAATCCGTGTAGTGGTAGTCCGCGAGACCGGCTTGCCGCTGCGGGCTCCAGAACTCCGTCGTCCACGAGAAGATGCCGAGGTGGTCGTACATCCAGTCGTGCGCACCGCCCTTGATCGTCATCTTGGGGTCGTACTTGAAGTCGTGGAAGACGGAGACGGCCGGGTAGCCCGTCAGCTTCGTGCCGCGCTCGCCGATGAGCTTGTAGGCGCGCAGGTCCTGGGTCGGAAGGTCCTCGTCCGGGCGGCCGGCGTACGGCCGCAGATGGACGCCGCTGAAGGTGTGGTAGGCGATGTGGCCGGTGATGTTCGGGCGCTCGGTCACCGCCTGAACGTAGGCCCGCACCTCCGGCTCGGAGGTCGGATACGGGCCTGCTCCGCGCTGCTCGTGCTCCGGCGCCCATTCGGCCGGGAAGTTGCGGTTGAGGTCGAGCCCCTCCAACGGAGGCGGCACCTTGATCGTGACGCCGTCGTAGTTCTCGATCCGTCCCTCCGGCATCAGGCGGTAGAAGGGCCCGTCGCCGGGGCCATCGACCGGCTCGCGGCGGACGAGCAGCGCCTGCTCCTCCGGGTGCGTCCGCCACGCGCCGTTCGGATCCTCGATGCGCATGTCGAGCACGCGTCCGTCGCCGTCGACGTCCTCGACGTGGAGGCCGTCGTCCTGCTGCTCGCGCGGGTATGGCCGGACGCTCGACCGGATGAAGCGCCGCTCCTTCAGGCCGCGCTCGGCCCCATCGGGGTTGAGGCGCGGGATCACGTAGAAGGTCCGGGTGTCGAGCGCGCGAGTCACCTGCTCGTCCGACCCGTACGCGCTCACGAGCCGGTGGATCAGATGGAGAGCGGCCGTGCAGCCGGTCCACTCCATCGAGTGGATGTTGGCCTCGATCAGGAAGGCGGGCTTGTCGAGGTGGTCGCCCGTCCCGCTGTTCGTCACGGTCACGAGCCAGATGTCGCGGCCCTCGAACGACTGCCCGATCGACACGACGCTGCAGAGCTGGTGCGACTCCGAGGCCCACGCCTGCAACGTCGCGCTCAGCTCGTCGTACTCGTAGAAGTGGTCGTACGCGACCGGGGTCACGAAGCTGCGACGAGCTCCGCGATCAACGGTGCCGTGTCGTTCGGCTCGAAGCCCAGACGCGCGGCGATCTCCTCGCTCAAAGGCTTCGTCCCCTCGGCGAAGAGCTTGCGGAGGATGTCGCCCGTCTCGCTGCTGCGCCACCAGTCCTCCCCCACTTCGCGGATCAGGTAGGTGCGCAGCTGTGCATGGCGGATCCACGCGCGGAGATAGTCGGCGGAGTAGAAGCCGGCGTCCATGTCGGCGAGGTGGCCGTCGCGCGGGTACCGCATCCCCGTCGCGGTCGTCAGTCGCTCGGCGTAGTCGTCGCTGACCAGGTCGGCCTCCGCGAAGCGGGACCAGAATTCCAGCTCGTAGCTGAGCTTCGCCGCGTAGCGCCGGAAGAGAAAGGCCTCGAGGAAGACCGTGGCCTCCGCGTTCTCGGCGGCTTGTTCGTTCGAGAGGCCGAAGTACTCCGCATGCCAGCGCGGCTCGCGGGTGATCGCCTCGCAGATGTACGAGTAGATCTCGGTCAGTGCGTGGTCGCGCGCGAGGCGGCGGAACGCCATCGGGAGCTTCGGGTCGACGCCGGCGTAGTGGAGTGCGTGCCCTGCCTCGTGGAGGAAGGCCTGGTAGTCGTGGAGCCCGCCCATCGCGCGGGTGATCAGGTGAACGACCTGCGGCGGATCGGACGCGATCACGCAGGCACGGGGGGCCTTCTGCGGCCGGTCGTCCAGGTCGAGGCGGATGTGCGGGTCGGAGGCCAGGTCGAAGCCGAGCTTCGCCAGCGTGTCGAGACAGACCTCGGTCGCCCGCTCCTTCGTGTAGGTGGAGGCGAGCGGCGAGAGCCGGCGGACGTAGCTCATGTGGGCGGAGGACGGAATCTCGTCCCGATCGGGGCCGAGGAGTCGCTCGAACCAGCGACCGCGCATCGCCACAAAGGTGGTTTCGATCTCGTCGCTCGCCGCCAGCAGGACCGACTCCAGTTCCCGCATCGAGATCTGCTTCTCCTCCTCGTTCCTCGAAATGGGATCGGGCTCGCCGCTCAGATCGGCCTCGAGCTCCTCGTACGCCCGCAACAGGTCGAGCCGCTGGGGATTGAACGATGCCGACGCTTCACGGTAGATCTCGCCGAGCTGGTCGCGGTCCTTGTAGTCGTCGAGCACCGCGAGCTTCGCAAGCGCGGTTCTCAGCGGCAGCTCCTCGCCCTTGAACGTGACGCGGGCGGCCAGGACGGCGTTCTGCAGCTCGTCGTCGCGCTCCACCAGCTCGGCGGCGATGATCCCGCCCTCGCATGTCTTACGCAGGCGGTACAGACGCTCGCGCTCCGCGCCCTCGCCGGCCTGCTCCTCCTCCGCGCGCAGGGCGTGCAGCTGTTCACGCGTGAAGAGATCGGCGTAGCGCGCGACGATCGCAGCCTGCTCGGAAACCTCCTTCTCGCCGACGCGGACCGCCCGACCCTCCTCGGAACGCTCGAACAGATAGCGCTGTAGCTCGTCCTCGAACTCGGCCGAGCTTCGGATCGCGGTGGTGCTCATGATCTCGAAGACTGTATCCGCCGGCCCTCGGCCAGGGTGCGGACGGTCTCCGTCAGCTGCTCGAGCGTGAACGGCTTCGAGATCACGGCGTCGGTCTCGACCTCTTCGAGCGTCGGCGTGCCGACCGACCCGGTCAGCATCGCGACCGGTGTGCCCGGATAGTCCCGGCGTACCTCGTCGAGGAACGCGGCGCCGCTCTCGGGGCCGACGTGGACGTCGAGCAGGACGACCGCGATGGCACCGTCCGCGAGGCCTTCCCGCGCCTCCACGAGCGTTGCGGCCTCGCGCACGCTCCAGCCCTCGAGCTCGAGGTTGATGCGGCACAGGAGCCGAATCGAGGCGTCGTCATCGATGACGAGGACGTACTGGGCGGGTCGCTCCACCGTCGCGCCGAGTGTATGCCACTCCCCGGCGTACCCGGCTGCCCCCTTCAGCCGTTTACAGCTTGGAAATGAGGGACGGCCAGCGACAGGACCATCCGCGGACCGATACGCGCCGCGACCCGCCGGAATGGCCCCGGCCGACGTCGCATTTCCGCCGGCGCGCCTGGCTGGAGTTCCAGCGCGCCCTCGACCCCCTGGCCCCTCCGAAACAGCTCAGGCGCCCGCCGCAGAACTGAGTCGTTTCAGGGCCTCCTCCCTTCCGAGCAGCTCGAGGCTCTCGAACAACCCGGGTGACACCTTCGAGCCGGTGACCGCGATGCGGATCGGCTGGAAGGCCTTCCGCGGCGAGAGCTGCAGCCGGTCGGCCAGACCACGGAGGGCCGCTTCGATCTCTGCCGCCCGGAACGGCTCCACGGCGGCGAGCTCGTCGCGCGCCGCTGCGACGACCGGCGCGTCGCCGTCGAGCAGCGCGGGATCCGGCTCCACCTCGCGAAAGAGGAAGCCGGCGAACTCGGGGAACTGACCGAAGCGCTCGATCTTCTCCTGGACGAGCGGCGCCGCCCGGCGGACCAGCTCTTCGTTCCAGTCGTAGCCCTCGTCGCGCAGCCGGCGGACGAGCTCGTCCGCGTACTGCTCCGGCGGTAGCGCGCGGAGGTAGACCCCGTTCATCCAATCGAGCTTCTCGTAGTCGAACGTCGCCGGGCTCGGGACGACACGCTCCAGCGTGAAGCGCTCGATCAGCTCCTCGCGCGACATGATCGTCGTCCTGTCGTCGAAGCTCCAGCCGAGGAGCGCGAGGAAGTTCATCAGCGCCGGCGCGTAGTAGCCGGCATGGCGGAACTCGTCGACCGTCACCGAGCCGTGCCGCTTGGACAGGCCTTTCCCGTCCGCCCCGAGCACGTGCGACACGTGCGCGTACACGGGCGGCTCGGCCCCGATCGCCCGGATGATATTGATCTGCTTGGGCGTGTTCGAGATGTGGTCCTCGCCGCGGATCACGTGCGTGATCCCGTCCCACACGTCCTCCATCGGCGAGGCGAAGTTGTAGGTCGGCCGGCCGTCGGAACGCACGAGCACGAGGTCCTCGAGCTTCTCGTTCGGGAACTCGACGCGGCCGCGGACGACGTCGTCCCAGCCGGTGACGCCCTCGTCCGGCATCCGAAAGCGGACCGCACCCGCGTCCTCGTAGGCCTTGTCGTCCTGAAGGAGCTTCTGCGCGAGCTCGCGGCAGTCGTCCATCCGATCGAGCTGGAACGTCACCTCGCCGTCCCAATCCAGGCCGAGCCAGCGCAGCGAGTCCTGGATCTGCTGCGTCGCCTCCGCAACCTCGCGGCTCGTGTCCGTGTTCTCGATCCGCAGGCGGAACTCGCCGCCCTCGTGGCGTGCGAACAGCCAGTTGAAGAGCGCGGTGCGCACGTTGCCGATGTGGAGGAACCCGGTCGGCGACGGAGCCATGCGCACGCGGACCATCGGAAAATCCTACGTTGCGATTGGAAGATCCGACGCGATGGTCCGGGCGTTTCGCCCCTCCACACGCCGAGAGGCCGGAGCGTAGAGCAGGCGCAGCCGGTCTACGCGCAGGCCGGACTGACGCGGGCGGGGACGCGTGAGCGCCACCGCCCGCGCCGGACTACGCGTTGCCGAGCACGCAGTTGGTAGGAGCGCACGGGCTTAGCCCGTGCGCGTTCACCCGCGAAGCGGGCGATTCCATCTCGCGCGAAAGCGCTAGCTTTCGCGCGAGTGTTGTTCGGCGCGCACTGCTCGGGCGGGATCAAGAAGGCGATCGACGCGGCGGAGGAGATGGGGGCCGACGTCGTTCAGTTGTTCGTCCAGAGCCCGCGCGCGTGGCGTTTTCCCAAGCACGACCCGGCGGCGCTCGAGCAGTTCCGAGAGCGCCGCGCCGAGGCCGGGCTCGGCGGAGCCCTCGTCCACGCGCTCTACCTCGTCAACCTCGCGGCGCCGGACAAGGCGATCTACAAGAAGAGCGTCGACACGATGCGCTCCACGATGGATGCCGCATGTGCGATCGAGGCCGACGGCGTCGTCTTCCACGTCGGCTCCCACCTCGGCGCGGGCTTCGACGTCGGCCTGAAGCGCGTCGTGCCGGCGCTCGAGCAGGTGCTCGACCGCTGCTCGGAGACCACCTGGCTGTTGATGGAAAACTCGGCCGGCGCCGGCGGCACGATCGGCCGCTCGATCGACGAGCTCGCGGTCATCTTCGACGCCCTCGGCCGGCACCAGCGCCTCGGCATCTGCCTGGATTCTTGCCACCTCTACGTGTCCGGGATCGACGTCACTGAACGGAAGGCGCTCGACGGCGTGCTGGGCGAGCTCGACGACCGGATCGGCCTCGACCGGCTTCGGGCACTGCACGCCAACGACTCGAAGGCGCCGCTCGGCTCCAACCGCGACCGCCACGAGAACATCTGCGACGGATTGATGGGCGAGGGGCTCGGCGCGTTCCTCTCGCACCCACGCCTGCAGGACCTCCCCACCGTCCTCGAGGTCCCGGGGAAGGACGGGCACGGGCCGAACGCCGACGAGATCCGAAAGCTCCGTGAGTTGCACGCACGCTGGGCCGCGTAGCTATCGCTGGACGATCCTCGGCGCGGGCGTCGTCGCACAGGCGAGCTTCTCGGCGATCTTCTTCGGGCTGCCGGCGATCGCCCCGGTCGTGCGGACGCACTACTCGCTGAGCCTGACACAGGTCGGCGTCGTGCTCGCCTCACTCAGCGCCGGTCTCGCGGCGACGCTCCTCCTCTGGGGCATCGTCGCCGACCGGATCGGGGAGCGCGCCGTTCTGGCCGCCGGCCTGACGGGCTGTTCCGGCGCGCTCGTCGCCGCGGCCTACACGTCCTCCTTCGCCGGACTGGTGATCGCCCTCGTTACGGCGGGAGCGCTTGGCGCCGGAACGCAGACGGCCAGTGGGCGGGCCGTGATGAGCTGGTTCGGTCCCGAGGAACGAGGTCTCGCGCTCGGGATCAGGCAGACGGCCGTTCCACTCGGCGGCGTCATCGCAGCGACGACGCTGCCATCGCTCGTCCACCACGTGAGCCTGCGCGCGGCCTTCTTTGCGCTGGGCGGAGGCTGCCTTGTCGCGGCGATCGTCGGTGCGATGCTGCTCCGAGCGGAGCCGTCGCTCAGCGACGAGCCGGACCCCGCCCGACCCCTGCGCGACCCCCGGATCTGGCGCCTCTCTCTCGGGAGCACCTTTTACGTCACCACACAGGTCAGCCTGCTCGGCTTCCTCGTCCTCTTCCTGCACGACGAGCGCGGTGTCTCGACCACGGCCGGCGCAGGGGCGCTGGCCGTCACGCAGGTGCTCGGCGGCGTCGCCCGAATCGGAGCCGGCCGCTGGTCGGACCGCCGGCGCGAGCGCATTGCGCCCCTGCTCCGGCTCGGCCTCCTGCTCGCGCTCTCGGCGGCGACGGCGGCGCTGCTCGTCGGCGCCTCGCTCTGGCTCCTCCTCCCCGCCCTAGTCGCCGCAGGCACGCTCTCGCTCTCGTGGAACGGCCTCTCCTTCACCGCGGCCGCCGAGATCGCAGGACGGGAGCGTTCCGGCGCGGCGATCGGGCTCCAGCAGTCCTTCCTCGCGGTCGGGTCGATCGTCACGCCGATCGCCTTCGCGGCGATCGTCCATGCGAGCTCGTGGCGGACGGCTTTCGTCCTCGCCGCGCTGAGCCCGCTCGTCGGCTACGCGCTGCTCAGTCCGTTAACTGAGCGATGACCTTGAAGGTCGGGCGTCCGACCGGCAGCTCGTGGAACTCGGGATTGACGCAGCCGAGCTCGCCGGACCGCTCCGCGCCGAAGCACTCCTCCACCTCGACCCGACACATGGGCAGTGGACTCCGCACCGTCCGCATCGCGCCGAAACCTTCGCGCCGCGCCTCGGCCTCTCGCAGCATCTCCAGATCGATCTCGACGCCGTAGACCTTCTGCATGCAGCCGATGTAGGTGTGCCCGAACTCCTCGTAGGCGTAGAGGAACGGGCACGCCCGCTCAACACACGCCGACGGATAGACGACTTTGTCGCAATGGATGCCACAGCGACGGCACTCGAGCTCGTCCTGAGGGCGGAGCGGCAGCTCGGTCGCGCGTCGTGGTTGGACCGCCATGGAGCAATTTTGGTGGCTCCCGTCCAATCCGCGCAAGACTTGACAAACCGCCTCTTTTTCGCTTGGGCTAGGCCGGTTCCAAGAGTCGCGAGACGATGTTGAGGACGTCGACCATCGTGAAGGCGCGGAAGTCCGGCTCGATCCCGTTCTCGCTCTCCTCGGCCCGGAACCACATCGCCTGGACGGTCGTCATCCCCAGCTCGGCGGCGCCTTTGACGTCCGCCTCGAGCCGGTCGCCGACGAACATCGCGCGACCCGGCTCGACCCCGAGGTCGTCGAGCGCGCGGTAGAAGATCTCTGGCCGCGGCTTGCGGACGCCGACCTCCGAGGAGAAGACGATCGCATCGAGGCGCGGCAGCAGCCTCATCTCATCGAGGTCGCGCTCGAGCAGCCAGCGCGGATCCCAGGCGTTCGAGACGAGGCCGGTCTTCAGTCCTCGGTCGTGCAGCGAGTCGAGCAGCGCCTCGCTCATCGAGGCGACCTTGCGCGCCGGCGCCCAAGCGGCGTGCTCCGCGTCGAGGAAGCCAACGAGCTCGTCGTCGTCGACGGCGACGCCTATGTCCGCGAGCATCGTGCGGGCGAGCCCCGGATACTCGACCTCCTCGACCGCCTCCCAGTCCTGGAGCTGCGCCTCCCGGAGGTACCGGGCGGTCAGTGCCTCCGCCGCGGCGTCGGAACGGTGTCCGATCGCCTCGAGGCCCGCGCGATGCCCGGCGACGAGCAGATCGTCGTCCCAGCTCCAGTCCATGAGCGTGTGGCCGAAGTCGAAGAGGACGGCGTCGAGGGATGGGCCCGGCACCCGGGTAGGCTAGCCGCCGTGGCGCGCCGACTCCTCTGGGCCTCGCTCGCGCTGGTCCCCGCCACGATCCTCGCCGACGTCGCCCTTCATGCCGGCAAGGTCGCGCTCTTCGTCCTCGCCGCGCTCGCGCTCATTCCGCTCGCTTGGCTGATCGGCGATTCGACGGAGCATGCGGCCGAGCACACCGGCGCGCGGATCGGCGGCTTCCTCAATGCGAGCTTCGGCAATGCGCCCGAGCTGATCATCTCGCTGATCGCCGTCGCCGACCGGCTGCCGGACGTCGTGCGCGGCTCGCTCGCCGGGAGCGTCGTGTCGAACATCCTGCTCGTGCTCGGGGCCGCGCTCGTCCTCGGGGAGGAGTCGCGCCTCGACCGCCGCTCGTTGCTGGGTCAGCTACTGCTCGTCTTCCTCGCCGTCCTCGTCCTGCTCGTGCCGTCGATCCCCGGCTGGCACGGGGATCCCAACCGTCATTCGCTCGCGGTGCTCGGGATCGCCCCGGCGATCGTCCTCTTCGTCGTCTACCTGGTCGCGACCACCCGCGGCCTGCGCGGCGGCGCCCCGCACGACGGCGATTCGGCCGGGAGCGGCTGGAGCCTGCGGACGTCGCTCGTCGCCCTCGGCGCGGCGACCGCGGCGACGGCGGTCATCAGCGAGATCTTCGTCCACTCGCTGGAGGCGTTCGCCGATGCGGCCGGCCTCTCGGAGTTCTTCATCGCGATCGTGATCGTGGCGATCGTCGGCAACGCGGCCGAGCACGGCGGCGCGGTCGTGATCGCGCGGCGCGGAAAGATGAAGCTCGCGACGGAGATCGCGATCTCGTCGAGCGCGCAGGTCGCCGTCCTGCTCGTGCCGGCGATCGCGCTGCTGTCCTTCGCGTTCCCGCACCCGCTGACGCTCTCGTTCCGGCCGATCGAGCTGGCGGCGATGGGCGGCGCCGCAGCGTTCGTCGCCTTCGTGATCCGCGACGGCCGGTCGCGGCGCTGGGAGGGCGCCCTCCTCATCGGCGTGTATGCGGTGATGGCGGTCGCGTTCCTGGCCGCGGGCGACAGGTGAAGGTGCGGTTAACCGCACCTTGGCGGGGCCGGGCACCTGCATTGAGGAAGCGGAGCCCCGGTGGAACACTCGGTGTAATCCCCAAGGAGGAATTTGACGTGAGCAATGCCATCGCAGTCAGCGCAGCCGTCCCGGTCGACGCGCCCTACTCCGGGCCCGTCGTGTCCGCGAAGGACGTGACGCGCCGCTACGGCTCGGGCGAGACGGCCGCCGACGCGCTCCGCGGTGTATCGCTCGAAGTGCCGAAAGGACAGCTGACCGCCGTCATGGGCCCGTCCGGCTCCGGCAAGTCGACGTTGATGCACATCCTCGCGGGCCTCGACCGGCCGACCTCGGGCGAGGTCGCGATCGAGGGCACCGAGATCTCGAAGCTGAACGACACGGAGCTGACGAAGCTCCGGCGCAGGCACATCGGCTTCATCTTCCAGTTCTTCAACCTGCTGCCGATGCTGACCGCCGAGGAGAACGTGCTCCTGCCGATCTCGATCGCGGGCGAGAAGGCCGACCGGCAGTGGACGGACGAGCTGATGAAGCGGATCGGGCTCGCCGACCGCCGCGGTCATCGTCCGGCCGAGCTCTCGGGCGGCCAGCAGCAGCGCGTCGCGATCGGCCGCGCCCTCGTCAGCCGGCCGACGATCGTCTTCGCCGACGAGCCGACGGGCAACCTCGACTCGAACACCAGCGACGAGATCCTGACCCTGCTCCGCGATTCGGTCGACGCGTACGGTCAGACGACCGTGATGGTCACGCACGACCCGCGCGCGGCCGCGATCGCCGACCGGATCCTTTTCCTCGACGACGGCCTCGTCGTGAGGGATCAGGGGCGCTCCGACGCCCATGACGTCATCGCCGTGATGGAGGAGCTCGCACAATGATGCGAGTCGCCCTCCGGGGCATCCTCGGCCGGAAGCTGCGCGCCGCGCTGACGGGCCTCGCGATCGTCCTCGGCGTCGCGATGATCAGCGGCACCTACGTCTTGACGGACACGATCAACGCGAGCTTCGACACGATCTTCTCGACCTCGTACAAGAACGCTGACGTGATCGTGACCGGCAAGAGCGCGGTCGGGAACACCGACGCCGGTCCGGTCGAGACGCCGAGCATTCCCGAGTCGCTGCTGACGAAGATCCAGAAGCTGCCGGACGTGGCCGACGCCGCCGGCTCGCTCGCGGACGAGAACACGAAGCTCGTCGGCAAGGACGGCAAGGTGGTGACCACCCACGGCGCACCGACGTTCGGCTACAGCGTCGATCCGCGGCATCAGCAGTTCAACCCGCTCTCGCTCACTGCCGGACACTGGCCGACGAACGCGACCGAGGTCGTGATCGACGAGAACACCGCGAACGACGAGGGCTTCAGCGTCGGCGACACAATCGGCGTCGAGATCGACGGCCCGGTGCGCCAGTTCCAGATCGCGGGAATCGCGAAGTACGCCGGCGTCAGCTCGATTGGCAGCGCGACGATCGCCGCGTTCACCCCGTCCGCCGCCCAGGACCTCTTCGGCAAGCAGGGCAAGGTGGACGTCATTCGCGTCCAGTCGAAGGCCGGCGTTCCGACCTCGAAGCTGCTCTCGGAGATCCGCCCGCTCCTCCCGCCCACGGCGCAGGCGCGCGACGCCGCGGCGCAGGTGAAGGAGGACAAGAAGGACGTCAACGGGTTCCTCGGCTTCCTCCAGAAGGCGCTGCTGGCGTTCGCCGGGATCGCCCTCTTCGTCGGCGCGTTTGTGATCGCCAACACGCTCTCGATCACGATCGCGCAGCGCGCGCGTGAATTCGCCACGCTGCGGACGATCGGCGCGTCGCGCCGGCAGGTGCTGTGGTCGGTCGTCCTCGAGGCGCTCGTGATTGGCGTGCTCGCCTCGCTCGCCGGCCTCTTTGCCGGCTTCGGCCTGGCAAAGCTCCTGAACAGCGCCTTCGTCGCCTTCGGCATCGATCTGCCGCAGGCCGGCACGGTCTTCGCCACTCGGACGATCGTCGTCTCACTCGTGATCGGGACGGTCGTGACGCTCCTCGCAAGCCTCCGGCCCGCCTTCCGCGCCACCGGGGTGCCGCCGATCGCCGCCGTGCGGGAAGGCGCTGTGCTGCCGCCGTCGCGGCTGTCGCGCTTCGGGCCGGCGACCGCGCTCGTCGTGCTCGCCGCCGGCGTCGCCATGCTCGTCTACGGCGTCCTCGGCGACATGGCCGTCGCGCCGCGCTTGCTCCTCCTCGGCGTGGGCGTGCTCGCGCTCTTCCTCGGCGTGGCTCTCAATGCCCCGCGGCTCGTGCGGCCGCTCGCGTCCGTGCTCGGCTGGCCGGCAACCCAGATCGGGGGTGCCGCCGGGAACCTCGCCCGCGAGAACGCGATGCGGAATCCAAGCCGGACCGCCTCGACGGCGGCGGCGCTGATGATCGGGCTCGCGCTCGTCACGTTCGTCGCCGTGCTCGGACAGGGGATCCGCACCTCGTTCGAGGATGCGGTCGACCAACTGTTCGTCGCCGACTACGCGATCACGTCAGAGAACACGTTCACCCCCCTCACGGTCGACGCCGAGCAGGCAGCCAAGGGCTCGCCGGTCGCCGTCGACGTGTCGGGCATCCGCGCCGGCGCGGCGAAGGTGTTCGATTCCTCCGAGAACCTCACGGCCGTGGAGCCGAACCTTGCGAAGGTGATCCACATCGACTGGAAGGCCGGCAACGACCAGGTTCCGGCGCACCTTGGCAAGGACGGGGTCTTCGTCGACGACGACTACGCAAAGAGCAAGCACCTCGCGCTCGGAACGCCGCTCGCGCTCCAGTTCCCCTCCGGCAAGGTCGTCCAGCTCAAGGTCGAGGGGATCTTCAAGAAGCCGAACGGCGGTTCGCCGTTCGGGCCGGTGACGGTGTCGTCGCAGCTCTTCGACGCGAACTACTCGCGGCCGCAGAACGAGATGGCCCTGATCAACACGCGAGGCGGCACCAGCGAGGCGAACACGGCTGCGCTCGAGCTTCCGCTCCGGTCGTTCGCCGACGCGAAGGTGCAGACGCGCTCAGAGTTCAAGACGAACTTCGAGAAGCCGATCAACAGCCTCCTCAACCTCCTGTACGTCCTGCTCGGGCTGTCGGTGATCATCAGCCTGTTCGGGATCGTCAACACGCTCGTGCTGACGGTCTTCGAGCGGACACGTGAGCTCGGGATGCTGCGGGCGGTCGGTATGACGCGGCGGCAGGTGCGCCGGATGATCCGCCACGAGTCGATCGTGACGGCGCTGATCGGCGGCGTGCTCGGCATCGTCGTCGGGATTCTGCTCTCGGTGCTCGTGACGCACGCGCTGTCGAGCGAAGGGATCGTCTTTGCGGTGCCCGCGGCGCAGCTCCTCTACTTCGTGATCGCGTCGGTCGTGGTGGGGATCCTGGCGGCGATCCTGCCGGCCCGGCGCGCGGCGCGGCTGAACGTGCTCGAAGCGCTGCAGTACGAGTAGCGCTAAACGCCGAAGATCTTGGGCGTCCGCGTGAGCGGGTAGGTGGCCCAGTAGAGCTTGATCACCTGCCCGCTCTCGTCCCGGACGACCTCGAGCAGCTCGCCCTCCTCGGGACCGGAGATGCCCCGGAACCGATCGTCGCCGTCGGGATCGAAGACCGACGGCGGCAGTGACGGGGCCGCGGCCGGGTCACGGAGCTCGAGTCGGCCGCCGCGGACCCGGATCACGACCTCGTTCCCCTCGGACCACCACCGCCCTAGGAGCGGCTCGAGCTCACGCGGCACGGACTCGGCCGCCTGCCACGTTTCAGGCTGCGGTGGATATGCCTCTGCCGCCTTGACGGCGAGCTTGCGGAACAGCTCCTCGATCTTGACGCCGGCACCCGAGTTCACGAGCACGACGGCGCCGGATCGCTCCTTCGGCGAGACAGCGAGCCCTGCGAGGAAGCCGGGCATGGCCCCGCCGTGGCCGACGAAGATCCGATCGTCTTCGCGCATCAACATCAGGCCGAGCCCCCAGCCGAGCTTCCACTCCTCGAGGTCGGCCATCGACTGGAAGCGACGCATCTCCTCGACGGTCTCCTTCGCGAGCACGCCCTCGGCGCCCTCGGCCAGGAACGTGCCCCAGCGAGAGAGGTCGGCCGTCGTCGACCAGAGCGAGCCGGCGGCGGCGAACGCGCCCTTGATCACGTTCTGCTCCGGCCGCACGACGTCGGAGTACGGCTCGACGAAGTACCCGTTCGCGGCCGGCTGGGTCTGCTCGAACGTGGTCCGGGCCAGCCCGAGCGGCTCGAGCAGCCGTTCGCGCACGTACTCCTCGTACTCGAGTCCCGAGCGCCTCGCTACGACCTCGCCGAGCAGCGCGAACGCGAGGTTGGAGTAGTGCCAGCGCGCGCCGGGTCGGAGCACCTGCTCGGCGTCCGCAAGCCCTGAGAGGAGGCCTTCCCGGTCGGGGAACTCGAGCGTCTCCCACACGTAGCCGGGCAGCTCGCGCTGGAGGCCGGAGACATGTGCGAGCAGCCGTCGCAGGGTCGGCTCTCCGTGCGCCGCGCCCGGGATGTGCTTCGAGAGCGGGTCGTCGAGCTCGAGCTCACCGGCGTCGTGGAGCTGCATCACGGCGACCGCGGTGAATGTCTTCGTGATCGAGCCGATCCGGTACTGCGTGTCGGGGCTGGCCTCCACGCGGCCGTCTACTTCCGCGAACCCGAGCGCCTCCTCCCAGACGACCTCGCCGTTCCCGATCGCGGCCGCGCTGATCGACGGGATCCGCTGCTCGGACTGCGCCTCGCGGACGAGCCGCGACAGCTCGGCGACGGGAGGCTCAGGCCGAGGCAAGAACTCGCAAGGCCCGGGGAATCGCCTCGCTCGCGGTGTCGATGTCGTCGTCCGAGACGTCCAGATGAGTGACCGCACGGACGATCGTCGGGTGGACGGTCGTCGAGACGAGCACGCCTTCGGCCTTCATCCGGTCGATCGCCTCGGCGCGGTCGGGGCCGACGTCGATCTGGACGAAGTTCGTCTCCACCTGCTCGAGGTCGACGCCCGCGCCGGCCTCCACGAGGGCCTCGGCGAGGCGCCGCGCTCGCGCGTGGTCTTCGGCGATCCTGTCCACGTGGTGGTCGAGTGCGTACAGCGCCGCCGCCGCGACGATCCCGGCCTGTCGCATCGCGCCGCCGAAGAGGTGCTTGCCCCGCCGGGCCCGCTGCATCAGCACCGACGGTCCGGCGATCAGGGCGCCGAGCGGACAGCCGAGCCCCTTCGAGAAGCACAGCGTGACCGTGTCGAACTCGCGCCCGATCTCCGCCGGCGCGAGCCCCGAGGCGATCGCCGCGTTGACGAGCCGTGCCCCGTCGAGGTGGAAGGCGAGGTCATGGTCGCGGCACGTGGCGGCGAGCGCCCTGATCTCGCCGATCGGCCAGACGCGACCGCCGGTGCTGTTGTGCGTGTTCTCGACGGTCACGATCCGGGTTGGCGCCACATGGACGCTCGTGCGGTCCCTGATCTCGGCGACGACCTGCTCCGGTCTGAACCGCCCGGCCTTCCCCTGGAGACCGATCGTGAGCAGACCCGAGTGGACGGCGGGTCCGCCGAGCTCCGACAGCATGATGTGGGCATGGCGCTCGGCGACGAGTGCATCGCCGGGCCGGCCGTGGACGTTCAGCGCGATCTGGTTCGCCATCGTCGCGGTCGGGACGAAGACGGCCTCCTCCTGGCCGAGGAAGGCCGCGCCGCGCCGCTCGAGCTTGTTGACGGTCGGGTCCTCCCGTTTCTGCTCGTCCCCCACCTCGGCGTTCGCGATCGCCTCGCGCATCGCGCGGGTCGGCTGGGAAAGGGTGTCGGAACGCAGGTCGATCACGCGTCGCATTCAAGCACGGCCCCACGCGAGGAAATCGACGCATGGCTAGCTCATACTCATGCATCGGCGCCTCGGTGCCGCGAGGCGCGGCGTTCAAACGTCCAGGATGACTCCCTCCCACGGGGCGAGCTCTCGCCCCTCGAACCGGGCCGGCTCGTCGGCGAGATTGAGCGCGATCACCGTCGACTCGCCCCGGCGATAGGCCCACACCCCGGGCGGCGCCGGCAGGCTCTCGTACGCCCCCTCGAGCAGATCCGGACTGTTGCGGCGCCGCGCGATCAGCTCGCGCGTGAACGAGAGGATGGAATCGGGATCCTCCCGCTGGGCGGCAACCGAGGTCCCGCCGCCCACCGGCAGCCAGGGGTCGGTCCAGGCAGCGTTCCAGGGCATCGGCGTCCGCGCGCCGTCGCGGCCGGCGATATCGCGCACCGCAGCGGCGGGGATGTCCACCTGCGGCAGCCCGATCTCGTCGCCGTAGTAGAGGACCGGAGTGCCACGCAGTGTCAGGAGGGCGAGCATGGCGCAGCGGATCTTGCGCTCGTCGCCGCCGCACATCCGGGTTGGGAACCGGACGATGTCGTGGTTCGAGAGGGTCCAGACGCGCCACGCCGCTTCGGGAAGCACGGTCTCGGTCGCGGCCACGATCTCGCCCAGCGAGGCCGCTTCCAGAGGCGAGAAGGTGAACGGGAAGTTGAATGCCATGTGGAGCTGGTCGTCCCCGTTCCCGTAGAAGCCGGCGAGGCGCTCGAGATCCATCACCCACGTCTCGCCGAGCAGGATGCGCGGGTCTTCGTACGCATCGACGACGCTGCGCCATCTGCGGAGGACTGCGAACGTCTCCTCGAGGTCGATGACGACGTCGGTGTCCGAGTCTTCGGGTCGGTCCCGGAGCTCGCGATCCTTGACGATCGCGTGCGCCACGTCGAGGCGGAAGCCGGCGACTCCGCGGTCGAGCCAGAAGCGGAAGACGTCGTCGAGCTCCGCCCGGACGTCTTCGTTCCACCAGTTCAGGTCGACCTGCTCGGGGAGGAAGCTGTGGAGGTACATCTGGCCCGTCGGCGGGTCGAGCGTCCAGGCGGGGCCGCCGCCGAACGACGAGCGCCAGTTGTTCGGCGGGGACCCGTCGGGCTTCGGATCGCGCCAGACGTACCAGTCCCGCCGCGGATTGTCGCGCGACGCGCGCGACTCCTGGAACCACGCGTGCTGGTTCGACGTGTGGTTCGGGACCAGATCGAGGACGATCCTCATCCCGCGCCGGTCGGCGTCGGCGATCAGCTCGTCGAGGTCGGCGAGTGAACCGAAGACTGGCTGGACATCGCGGTAGTCCGACACGTCGTAGCCCCAGTCCTTGTCGGGCGAGGGCGTCACCGGGCTGAGCCAGATGCAGTCGACGCCGAGCCACTCGAGGTAGTCGAGCTTCTCGATCACGCCGCGCAGATCGCCCACTCCGTCGCCCTTCGAATCGGCGAAGGAGCGGATGTAGGCCTGATACAGGACCGCGCGCTGCCACCAGGGCTGCATCGGGCGACGCTACCGTGTCGCTCGTGGATCGTGTGCTCTTAGCGGAGCGCCTTACGGCGCGCGGCGAGCCGACCTACCGGGGCGGGCAGGTGTGGGCGTGGGCCGCACGCGGCGTGGCGGGCTACGAGGAGATGACGAATCTCCCGCTGGGACTGCGCGACGAGCTCGCGCGGGAGGTGCCGTTCTCGACCCTCGAGCTCGCGCACCAGGTCGAGTCGCGGGACGGGACGGTCAAGGCCCTCTTCCGGACGCGAGAGGGTCACCCGGTCGAGGCCGTGCTGATGCGCTACCGGGACGGACGCCGGTCGCTCTGCCTCTCCTCGCAGTCGGGGTGCCCGCTGACCTGCACGTTCTGCGCCACCGGGCAAATGCGATTCGGCCGCAATCTCACGGCGTCTGAGATCCTCGACCAGGCGCTCCACTTCCGGCGGATCGAGCCTGTGGATCACGCTGTCTTCATGGGGATGGGCGAACCGATGCTCAACGTCGATGCGGTGATCGAGGCCGCACGAGGGCTGCCCGACCTCGGGATCACGCACCGGCGGACGACGGTGTCGACGGTCGGCTGGCTCCCGGGGCTGCGGCGCTTCGTCGACGAGGTCGCGGAGCCGATTCGCCTCGCGTTGTCGCTGCACGCGCCGACGGACGAGCTCCGGAGCGAGCTGATGTCGGTGAACGACCGCTATCCGCTCGGCGACGTGCTCGCGGAGTGCCGGCGCTACTTCGAGCTGCGCCGGCGGAAGGTGTTCGTCGAGTACGTGCTGCTGCGCGGCGTCAACGACCGCGTCGAGCAGGCGCGCGCACTGGCCGCGTTGCTCGACCCGGCGGTGTTCAAGGTCAACCTGATCCCCTACAACCCGACCGGGATGTACGAGGGCTCGTCGCGGAAGGCGATCGCCGCGTTCAAGGACGTTCTCGACCGCGCGCGGCTTCCGTCCACCGTACGGCTGACACGTGGTCGCGACATCGCTGCGGCGTGCGGGCAGCTTGCCGCCGATGCTCGAGAGCTGGTCCGAGCCTAGCTCGACCGTTGAAACGCACGCACAAGGGAAACTCACGCACTAGGGGTACACGCGCCAACCGGGAGCCCCTTACCCCGCCCCACCAGCCGTCAGGCTACTGAGGAACCCGCCACGTGTCTGCCACGAGCCGGTGTCAAAAGCAGAACAAAGAGGCGAAGGGCCGCGGCGCCCGCGGCCCTTCCCAAACCGACCTCGCCCGAGCTAACCCGCGCGAGCCAGGGTGGCCGTGCAGGACGAGCGACCGCGCTTCTCGAGGTACTGCTGGTGGTAGTCCTCCGCCTCGTAGAACGTCTGCGCTGGCTCGATCTGCGTGACGATCGGAGCAGCCCAGCTCGACTGCTCGTGCGCCTTCGAACGGAGGGCTGCCTCCCGCTGCTCGTCGTCGTGGACGAAGATGACGGAGCGGTAGTTGTCGCCGATGTCCCAACCCTGGCGGTTCAGCTGCGTCGGATCGTGCTTGCGCCAGAACACGTCGAGCAGCTGCTCGTACGACACCCGCCCGGGGTCGTAGGTCACCTCGACGACCTCGGCGTGTCCGGTCGTGTGCGAGCAGACGTCCTCGTAGGTCGGGTTCTCGAGCGTTCCGCCCGAGTAGCCGACGCGAGTCGCCGTGACTCCTTCCATCTGACGGAACGCCGCCTCGACGCCCCAGAAGCAGCCGGCGCCCAAGGTTGCCTTCTTCTCCACTACTCCTCCTCCATTCTCAGCGCAGCCGAGTTGATGCAGTAGCGAACCCCGGTCGGGGCGGGTCCATCCGGGAACACGTGACCCAGATGGCTGCCGCAGCTCGAGCACATCACTTCGGTGCGAATCATTCCGTACGTCGTATCGGTCTCCTCGTCGATCGCCTCGTCGCTCGCGGCGGCGTAGAACGCCGGCCACCCGCAGCCCGAGTCGTACTTGGTCTCCGAGGTGAACAGCTCCGCGCCGCAACCCGCGCAGCGATAGCTACCCGGCTCGAAGGTGTGATCGTATTCGCCGCTGAACGGCGCCTCTGTCCCCTTCTCTCGCAGCACGTGGAACTGCTCAGGCGTCAGCTCGGCGCGCCATTGCGCCTCGGACTTCTGAACCTTTGGCATTTGCCTCCTCTTTTTAGCTCCGCAGAACAGTCTCGCGGACCGGCGGAGTGTTACACCGGCTCGTGTAGGCGAGTCCGGTTGCGGAGCCCGTAGAGGACGGCGGCCGACAGCAGCATCGCGTCGCCGACCAGGGCGAAGACATCCGCGAGGTTGAACGCGATCCCGTACCTCGCGCCCGCGACGACGAGCGGATCCGGGACGCCGTCCGACCACGCGAGCACGGAGACGAGATTCCCGAGTGCGCCGCCGGCGGCGAGCCCGGCGCCGAGCGATGCGGTGCGCGAGGGAATGCGCGGGACGAGCGCCACCAGCGCGACGATCACGACGGCCGCCAGACCGGCGATCCCCAACGGGCGGAGATGATGGTACGGCGCCGAGACGGCCGCCTTGTAGGCGAGATCGACCCCGGCGACCACGCAGGCAGTGCCGAGCAGCAGTGCCCGCCGGCGGCCGGTGCTGCCCCGATCCGAGGGATGCGCGCGCGTCATTCCGCTGCCGATCCTAGAGGCCAAAGAAGGAGTTGAGCCATGAATCAACCACGTGCCCTGTGGCAATTCGTCCGCGACGACGCCGTCGGCCGCTCGCTCGGACTCGCGATCGTCCTCGTTGCCTGGTTCGCTGCGACGTGGCTGAGCCTTGGAGTGGCGAGCCTGCTGCCGTTCCTCGGCGCCGCGCTCTGGTGGCGGTACCGCTCGGTCGGCCCGGAGATCGTCCAGGACGATCTCGACGACCTGCTCTAGCTCACCCTCAACTCCGTCCGGCCGCGTGCCGACGATTCGGCCATGGCACGCCGCCGCTACCCGGGCTGCGTGGCCCGTAAGGGGTCGGCCCGGCTGCGCCCGTTGGAGGACGTCGTCGCGCTGCCGCGGAGGAGTCCGCTCGCGGCCGAGCTCGTTCGAGCGCTGACGGCGGCGTCGTCCCTGCACGGCCTTCGTTCCGACCTCGCCGTCGTGCCGGTACGTCCGACCGCGACCACCAGCGAGGCCGGGGCCTACCGCTTTCGGAAGCGCGACCCGATCGACATCCGGGTCTCGGCGCGAAGCGGGCGCGTCGCGATCGGGTTCCTCCACGAGCTCGGCCACCTGGTCGATCACCAGCTGGGCTACGACCCGCGCAGTCGCATCTGGGCGTCCGCCATCCATCCTGCATTTGCGGCCTGGCGCGCGGCGGCCTCAACCCTCGCCGGGCGACCCTTCCCGGGTGGACGCTCACGCCGGCGCTACTTCGAGTCGGCCCATGAGGTCTGGGCACGGTGCTACGCACAGACCGCCGTACTGCGGTCCCGCGACCAGGCGCTCGTCGAGCAGCTGGAGACTCTTCAGCGCTCAGACGATCCGTTTGTCTGGCCTGCCGGCGCCTTCGAACCGGTGGCGCTCGAGGTCCAGCGCGTGTTCGAGCGTCTCGGTTTGACGCAGCTGTCGCTGCCGCTCGCCGCTTGAGTTCCCCCTAGCTGTCCGAGTCCGGCTCGGCCGGCCAGGCGATGCCGATGTAGAAGGTCATCCCGCCGATCGCGGTCTCGCGGGCGCGGAACCGAAGGGCGACCACCGAGCCGTCGCCGCGGCGAACGTACGTAATCCCTTCCGGCGAGGCCTCCCCCACGACAGCGCGGTAGGAGCGGAGCGCCTCCTTCGGATCGGCCGCGAACTCGCCGATCCGCGATCCGAGGATCGTGTCGCGCTCCAGGCCCAGCAGCTCACAACCGAAGAGATTGACCGCGACGTACTCGCCCCGATCGTCGAAGACGAACACGCCGACAGGTGCGTGCTCCACGGCCTCTCCGAGCAAGGTGATCTGCAGCAGCGGCTCGCTGCGAGCGGCGGTCGACATCGTCAGCTCATCTTGAGCCGACGGGAAGCGCTCGGCATCCCTGGAACGAGGGACGCTACGCGCCCTTCTGTGCCTCGAGCTGCAGCGGCTCGGTGGTTGCGTCGCCCTCCGGAGGGGCGGGTGCCGGATGCTCCTCGAAGTCGTACTTGACGACCGGCCGCTTCGCCGCGCGAACCTCGTCGAGCCGCCCGACCGGCCGGTTGTGCGGTGCCTCGCGGATCACATCCGGATCCTCCGCCGCCTCGCGCGCGATCGCAAGCATCGCGTCGACGAACGCGTCGAGGCGCTCCTTCGGCTCGGTCTCGGTCGGCTCGATCATCAGCGCCTCCGGGACGACGAGCGGAAAGTAGATCGTCGGCGGGTGGAATCCGTAGTCCATCAGGCGCTTGGCGACGTCGAGTGCAGTGATCCTGTGCTCCCGTTTCAGCGTCCGCGCGCTGAGCACGAACTCGTGCATGCAGAGGCGGTCGAACGGAAGGTCATAGGCCTGACGCAGCCGAGCGAGCAGGTAGTTCGCGTTCAGCACCGCCACCTCGGACATCTCGCGGAGGCGGGGTCCATACGAGCGGATGTACGCGTACGACCGCACGAAGACACCAAACGGCCCCGTGAAGCCGCGCACTTTCCCGATCGATCTGGGCCGGTCGTAGTCGAGGCGGAACGTGTCCCCTTCCCTCGTCACCGCCGGCGCCGGCAGGAACGGCTCGAGCTTCTCGCGAACGACGATCGGACCCCCGCCGGGCCCCCCGCCTCCGTGCGGTTGCGAAAACGTCTTGTGCAGGTTGATGTGGACGATGTCGAAGCCCATGTCGCCCGGGCGTGAAATCCCGCAGACGGCGTTAAGGTTCGCGCCGTCGTAGTAGAGGAGCGCGCCCGCGTCGTGGAAGATCGAGGCGATCTCCTCGATGTGCTCGTCGAAGAGGCCGAGCGTGGACGGGTTCGTGAGCATCAACCCAGCCGTGCGCTCGTTCACCATCTCGCGGAGGTGGTCGACGTCGACGTTCCCGCGGGCGTCGGTCTCGACCTTCTGGAGCTTGTAGCCGGCCATCGTCACGCTTGCCGGATTCGTGCCGTGCGCTGTATCGGCGGTCACGATCGTGTCTCGCTGGTCGCCTTCGCCGCGGTCGGCGAAGTACGCGCGCATCAGCATCAGGCCCGTGAGCTCTCCCTGCGAGCCGGCGGCGGGTTGGAGCGAGCACGCGTGCAACCCGGAGATCTCGCAGAGGATCTCCTGTAAACGCCACATCAGGTCGAGCGCCCCCTGCGCGTCCTCTTCGTCCTGGTAGGGATGGAGGTCGCGGAACCCGGGCAGCATCACGAGCCGCTCGTTGACGCGCGGGTTGTACTTCATCGTGCACGAGCCGAGTGGGTAGAAGCCCGTGTCGATTCCGAAGTTGCGCGTGGACAGCTCGGTGAAATGGCGGAGGAGCTCCGGCTCGGCCAGCTCGGGGAGCCGAGGCGGCTCGGCGCGGCGGAGCTCGTCCGGAACGTCCGCGCCAGGGAGCTGCGGGAACCGTGGGAGCTCGCCGCCGCGACGGCCCGGCTGCGAGCGCTCGAAGATCAGGTTCATCGCCCGAGCACCTCGGCGAGCCGGTCGATGTCATCGGGAGTGCGCTTCTCCGTGACCGCGATCAGGAGCGCATCGTCGAGGCCCGCGTAGTCGCGTCCGAGCGCGTAGCCGGGGTGGATCCCCTGGCGCTTGGCCTCGCGAACGACGTCCTTCGCGTTCCGTCCGACGCGTACCGCAAACTCCTTGAACGTTGCCCGTTCAGGAAACACAGACTCCAGCCCGAGACGCTCCTTCGCGTACGCGGCAAGGCCGATGCAGGTCTCCCCCAGCTCGCGCAGCCCCTGCGGCCCGAGCCACGAGAGGTAAACGAGGCCCGCCAGCGCCAGCAGCGTCTGGTTGGTCGTGATGTTGGAAGTCGCCTTCTCGCGGCGGATGTGCTGTTCCCGGGTCTGCAGGGTGAGGACATAGCCGCGCTTGCCCGCGGCGTCTACCGTCTCGCCGACGATCCGGCCGGGCATGCGGCGGATGAACTCGCTCCGCGCCGCGAGGAATCCGTAGTGCGGTCCGGCGAAGGACTGATAGTTACCCGCGCCCTGGCCTTCGCCGATCGCAATCCCGCATCCGTAGTTGCCGGGGGCCTCGAGCACACCGAGGGAGAGTGGATCGACGTGGGCGACCGCCACTGCTCCGGCGTCGTTAGCCGCGGCGGCGAGCTCCGGGGCCGGCTCCAGGCAGCCGAAGAAGTTCGGTTGCTGGAAGATCACGCACGCCGCGTCGTGCGCCTGTTCGCGGAGCTCGTCGGGATCGGTGGTACCGCCTCGGTTGGGCACCTCGACGACCTCCAGGCCGAATCCCGGTGCGTAGGTCTTGACGACCTGTCGGACCTGAGGGTTCGTCGCCTCGGTGACCACGACCTTGGACCGCCCCGTGGCGTGCTTCGCGACGAAGCATGCGTCCGCGGCGACCGTCGTGCCGTCGTAGCCTGATGCGTTCGAGACGTCCATGGCGGTCAGCTCGCAGATCGCAGTCTGGTACTCGAAGATGGCCTGGAGCACGCCCTGACTCATCTCGGCCTGGTAGGGCGTGTAGGCCGTCAGGAACTCGCCTCGCTGGAGGACGGCGTCAACGACCGCGGGGACGTAGTGGTCGTAGATGCCGGCTCCGAGGAAGGAGATCTCACGCGTCGTGTCGACGTTCCGGGCGGCGAGCGCTTCGAGATGCCGGCTCAGCTCCTGCTCCGACAGCGGACGCTCGAGGTCGAGCTCACGCCCCAGACGCACGCCCGCGGGAACGTCGCCGAACAACTCGTCGACGGACGAAACGCCGATCGCGGCGAGCATCTCCTCGCGGTCGCGCTCGGTCAGCGAGAGGTAGCTCAACTCTCGGCGACGACCTGCTTGTACGCCTCGGCGTCGAGGAGAGATTCGACCTCCGTCGGATCGCTGAGGCGGATGCGCACGAGCCATCCCTCGCCGTACGGGTCGTCGTTCACGGTCTCCGGGGCGTCGACGACCTTGGCGTTGACCTCGAGCACCTCGCCGGAGAGCGGGGAGATCACGTCCGAGACGGCCTTCACCGACTCGACCTCGCCGTAGGGCGAATCCATGTTCACGGTCGCCCCCTCCTGAGGTGCCTCGTAGTGGACGAGCTCCCCCAGGGCGTCCTGCGCGAACCAGGTGATCCCGAGCATGGCCTCGTCGCCGTCGATCCGCGCCCAATCGTGCTCGCGGTGGTACTTCAGCTCGTCTGGATACGACTCCGTGGCGGCCACGATCAGGCGGTCTCCTCTCGCTTGTAGATCGGCTTGGTCACGATGCGGGCGCGCCGCGGGCGGCCGCGGACGTCGATGACGATCTCCGTGTCGGGAGCGGCGCTCTCGGCGGGGACGTAGCCGAGGCCGATTCCTACGTCCAGCACCGGGGAGTGCGTCCCCGAGGTGACCTCTCCGCCCCCCTCGATCGGCATCCCCTGCCTCGGCACGGCCTTCTCCTCCATCACGAACGGGACGAGCTTGTGCGCAGGCCCGCGCGCCTTGACCTCTCGCAGCTCCTGGGCTCCGGTGAACTCCTTGTCGAGCTGACAGCACCAGCCCAGCCCGGCAGAGATGGCGTCCGTGTCGGGAGTGATGTCGTTCCCGTGGAGTGGATAGCACGCTTCCAACCGCAGCGTGTCACGCGCGCCCAAGCCGCATGGGCCGATTCCTCGCTCGAGCACGCTGTCCCAAAGCCGCTCCGCGTCCTCGGCCATGGCGAGGAGCTCGCAGCCGGCTTCGCCGGTGTAGCCGGTGCGATTGACCATGCACGGGACACCGTCGAGCTCGCCTTCCGCGAACGTGAACCCGCGCGCTTCCGGCAGCCCGAGCCGCTCGATCGCACGAGGGCCCTGGACGGCCAGCAGCGCGTATTCGTCGGAGACGTCGCGGACGTCGGAGCCGGGTACCTCGCGCTCCTTGAGCCATCCAAAGTCCGACTTTCGATTCGCCGCGTTCACGATCAGCAGGTACCGGTGGGGATCGAGCTTGTAGGCGATCAGGTCGTCGACGATGCCGCCGCGCTCGTTCGTGAGCAAGGTGTACTGAGCCTGACCCTGCTCGATCTTGTCGAGATCGTTGGAGAGGGTTGCCTGAAGCAGATCGGTCGCGCGAGGGCCCTCGACCTCGAGCTCGCCCATGTGGGAGACGTCGAACACGCCCGCGTCCGTGCGCACGGCTCGATGCTCCGGGATCACGCCCTCGTACTGGACGGGCATCTCCCAGCCGGCGAACGGGACCATGCGCGCGCCGAGGGCGACGTGGCGATCGTGAAGCGGCGTCCGCTGCAACGTTTGGGCCATGCCGAGCCGATGCTAATGAAGCCGATTGCCGCGAGGGCCAGTCCTCGCGCTCTGACGCGACGCGAGGCGGTCGGGGAGCGCGGCTCCGCCCCGAGCAGCGGCCGCCGGTCAGTGGGCAAGGAAAAGGTGCCGCTCCGGCTGGGTCTCTACATCGAGGCTCACCGGAGCGGCGGACCGGGTCGTGGGGTCAACCGGGGAGGAAGAACCCCAAGAGGGCGATGCTCAAATACCTCGCCCGGCCCGTGCTGAAACCTCTCGAGCTACTCGTCGCGCAAGAACGACGGAACATCGAGCACCTCACGCGGGAGCTCGAACGTCTCACCGCTTGCTGAGGCGGTGGGGATCGGAGCTTCCAGCACGTCCTCACGGCGCCGGCGACGCCTCCCGCCGGTGCCGAAACCCGTGGCGATCACCGTCACGCGAACCTCGTCGGCATGGGCGTCGTCGATGACCGCGCCGAAGATCACATTGGCGTTCTGATCCGCAGCGCTCGTGACGACCTCGGCAGCCTCGTTGACCTCGAAGAGTCCGATATCGGCTGGGCCGGTGACGTTGAGGAGGATCCCCGTCGCGCCCTCGATCGACGCCTCGAGCAGAGGCGACGAGACGGCGGAGCGGGCCGCCTCGGCAGCGCGGTTCTCGCCGGAGGCCGCCCCGATCCCCATCAGGGCCGAGCCGGCGTCCCGCATGATCGTCCGTACGTCGGCGAAGTCGAGGTTGACCAGGCCGGGCACGGTGATCAGGTCGGTGATGCCCTGGACGCCCTGCCGGAGGATGTCATCGGCCATCCTGAACGCCTCGACGATCGACGTCCGCTTCTCGACGACCTGCAGGAGGCGATCGTTCTCGATCACGATCAGCGTGTCGACGCGTTCACGGAGATCGTCGATCCCGCGCTCGGCCTGGTCGGCACGCTTGCGGCCCTCGAATCCGAACGGCCGCGTGACGACGCCCACGGTCAGCGCGCCGATCTCCGAGCCGAGCTCGGCCACGATCGGTGCACCGCCGGTGCCCGTGCCGCCGCCCTCTCCAGCGGTGATGAAGACCATGTCCGCGCCCTTCAGCGCCTCCTTGAGCTCGTCGCGGCTCTCCTGGGCGGCGGCAAAGCCGACCGCAGGATCCGCGCCGGCACCGAGGCCGCGTGTGCTCTGGACGCCGATCTGGATCTTGATGTCGGCGTCCGCCATCAGGAGCGCCTGTGCGTCGGTGTTGACGGCGATGAACTCGACGCCGGTGAGGCCGGCGTCGACCATGCGGTTGACGGCGTTTGTGCCGCCACCGCCGACGCCGACGACTTTGATCACCGCGAGATAGTTGCCGGTCTGGTTCATGTCACTGGACGGTGCTCGACCTCAAGCTTGACTGGAGCGTTGGGGCTGTCGGACACGCGCTCCCGCCGAGGGTACGCTGCCGTCGCGCCCGTGTCAACGGAGGCAACCATAAACCTCAACCTTCGAGTTGAGGGTTGGTGCCGGCGACGGGGCGTTCCGGGACGGCGATGTCGAGGTAGCGAGGACCGCCGGCGGTCGGGGCGGCGAGCGTCGGCAGGATGCTCCGCACGACGGCGAGCTTCAGCGCGAGGTCGACTGGCGGGCCGAAGCGGAGCTCCAGTCCCGTGCGAAGTCCGGCGACGAGACGACCGCTTTCGGCCTTCACAAACGAGATTCGCCCGCCGAGCCCCGCGCCCCTGAAGGAGGAAAGCGCCCGCGACGCGAGCGATCCAGAGGGATCTCGCAGGAACTCCCCCACCCGCACGAGCGCCGTCGCACCGAGCCAGATGCGCGGCAGCAACCGTAGGTCCCCACGTTGCACCGGGCCGATCACGCGACCGCGGGCGGACACGATCCAGGAGTCGGCTCCGCGGCGCAGGACGGCGACCGGGCGCTCGGGGACGATCCGGATCCTCAGGGTGTGCGGGAAGTCGCGGTCGTAACTCGCGCGGTAGACGGACGGCAACCCGTCGAGTGCCGAGACGACGTCCTCTCCGTCCAACCGCAGGAGGCTCTGGCCCTCGGCGAAGCGCAAGGCGGCACGCGCCTGCGCGGCAACTGTGGGTGGCGCTCCCGCGACCTCGATGCTAGTCACTGCGAACAGGGAGCTCTCCCGGGCCGCAAGGTACATCAGGGCGACGATCACGACGATGGCCGCGACGGTCAGCAGCGCAACCGGCGTCGCCGCGAAGGGGCGCAGGTCGCGTTTCCGCGGATGCGGCAGCCGTAGCGCCCTCTCGGCCATGAGGCCGAGTTCGCCACCACCGGAACCGCTCCTACCGGTCGAGCGGCGGCAGCTCGAGATCCCCGAGGAACTCGACCTCGTGGACGAGCTCGACGCCGAACTGCTCCCAGGCACGCCGGCGCGCCTCCGCCATCAGCCCGACGGCATCGGCCGACCGCCCGCCGTCGGCGTTCTCGATGAAGTTCGCATGGCGCGGTGAGATCACCGCCCCGCCGATGCGGTGCCCCTTGAGCCCGCAGGCCTCGAGCATCCGCCCGGCGCTCAGCTCGTGCTCCGGGTTCTTGAAGACGCTGCCGTAGGTTCGCTTGTTCGTCGGCTGCGCCGCCTTCCGCTGCCGCTGGAGGTCGGCAACGATCGCCTTGATCTCCGCGGTCGGTCGCGGCTGAAGCCGGAACTCGACCTCGGCAACGACCTCTCCGTGCCGCAGGTCCGAATGCCGGTACCGTAGGCCGAGCTGTTCCGGCGTCCGCCACTGGGCGCCCTCGGCATCGACGACGAGGGCACACACGAGGACTCCGGCCCAGTCCCCGCCATACGCGCCGGCGTTCATCCAGACACCGCCGCCCGCTGTGCCCGGGATCGCGCACGCGAATTCGAATCCGCCGAGGCCGGCGGCCCGCGCACGATGCAGCGCAACCGCGTTCGGAGCACCTCCGCCGGCGACCAGAAGGTCGTCGCGCGCCTCGACTGCAGCAAGCTCTCCGTCGAGCTTGAGCACCAGGCCCTCGAAGCCCTCGTCGGCCACGAGCAGGTTCGAGCCGAGGCCGATCGTCGCGACCGGCAGGTCGCGATTGCGCGCCCAGCCGAGCGCCTCGCCAAGCTCCTCGACCGACCCCGGTCGCGCGAACGCCCGCGCCGGCCCGCCGGTGCCGATGGTCGTGAACCTGGAGAGGGGAACCCGCTCCTGGATCGTCACGCGAGCGCCTCGAGCACGAGCGCGGCGGCGCGGTCGACGTCCCCCGCCCCGATGGTGACCAGGCGATCCCCCTGTCGCGCCGTCGCCGCGAGGAACGCCGCCCCCTGCTCGACGGTCGGCGTCCACGCCAGCTGCATGCCCGGACGAACCTCCGCGAGCGCGTCGACGACCAGCTTGCCGGTTACGCCCTCCACAGGCTGCTCGCGCGCCGGATAGACATCCGTAACCGCGACGACGTCAGCCGCGGCCAGCGCCGTCGCGAGTTCCCGTGCGAGGTGGCGCGTCCGCGAAAAGAGGTGAGGCTGGAAGAGGACGACCAAGCGTCTATCGTCGTGGAGCGCCTCCAGCGCGGCGGCGATCTTCGCCGGATTGTGGGCGTAGTCGTCGACGACCTCGACGCCGCCGGCCTCACCTTTTCGCTCGAGCCGCCGGCCGACGCCGCTGAAATCGGCCAGTGCGCGCTCCGCCTCGGTTCGATCGACTCCAACGAGCTCCAACGCCGCGAGCGCGCAGGCGGCGTTGCGCCGGTTGTGCAGTCCAGGGACACCGAGCTCGCCCTCGTAGGGGAGGAGCTCCTCGCCGCGGACGACGTGCGGGACGTGCTCGAGCCAACCTTCGAACAGGGCCTCGACCTCCGCGCGCGAGGCGAAGGTGGAATGGTGGTCCAGGTCGATGTTCGTCAGGACGGCGATCTGGGGACGGAGCCGCTCGATCGTCCGATCCGATTCGTCCCCTTCGACGACGAGCCAACCTTCGCCGGCAGCCGCGTTACCGCCCAGCTGCGCGACCTCTCCACCGACGAGGTAGGCGGGATCGCGGCCGAGCCGCTCCAGGCAGAACGCGATCATCGCGGTCGTCGTCGTCTTCCCATGTGCGCCGGCGACCACGACCGCATCGCGGAGGCCGACGAGCTCCTCGAGGAACTCAGCGCGCGACTTCCCCTCGACCAGGCCGGCGAAGGCCGTCGAGATGATCGGCTCCCACCCGTCGGGCGCGCGCGGCGGCTCGGGCGAGATCTCGACCTCGACTCCCTCGAGGTGGTCGAGGTACGGCGTCCTGACACGGTCCCAGCCCCGAACCTCCGCGCCCCACGCTCGAGCAAGCGACGCGTAGCCACTCATCCCCGCGCCGCCGATGCCTGCGAACCACAGGCGGCGGCCGTCAAGCGGAGAGGGCAATGAGCTCCTCGGCGATCTGGTCGGCCGCGTCGGGACGCGCAAGCCTTTGCATCGCAGCCGACATCTCCTCGAGTCGCCGAGCGTCGCCGAGCAGCGAGCGGACGAGCGCCGGCACCCGGTCGACCTCCGCCTCGGGCACGACGACGACGCCGCCCCCCTGCTCGAAGAAGCGCGCGTTCTTCGTCTGGTGGTCGGCCGTGGCGAACTCGCCGGGCACGAGCACCGCGGGCTTCCCCGCCGCAGCAAGTTCCCAGACCGAGCCGCCGGCGCGCGCGAGGACGAGATCCGCCGCGCCGAGCGCGGCGCCGAACTCCTCGGTGAACGCGAAGAGCCGGTAATCCAGCCGGCTCACGCGCGCGCACAGGTCGTCGTAGTCGCGCGTCCCCGACAGGTGGAGCACGGCCGGCCCCTCCGGGCCGAACGCGTCCACGACCAGCTCGTTCAGCAGCCGCGCGCCCAGCGAGCCGCCGAAGACGAGCAGGACGGGTCCGTCAACCGGCAGCCCGAAGATGCGGCGCCCTTCCTCGCGCGAAGTCGCCCGCGACCGGGCCGGGATCGGCCGCCCCGTGACGCGGTACTTCTCACCGTCGCGTCCCGAGATCGGAAACGAGAGGAAGACCCGTCGCGCGAACGGCGCCGCCAGCCGGTTCGCGAATCCCAGGTGCGCGTCCGCCTCCATCACGGCGGCGGGAATTCGCCTGCGCGCGGCCGCGTAGACCATCGGTCCGGCGACGTAGCCACCGCCGCCGAGCACGACGTGCGGGCGCCGCGTTGCGAGGATCCGCGCGCACGCACAGGGTGCGCGGACGGCGAGCAGGAGCGCGCGGGCCAGCGCCGGTGAAGGCCGCCGACTGAACCCCGAGATCCGGAAGGTGTCGAGCTCGTAGCCCGCCTCAGGGACGAGCTGGGCCTCGAGCCGATCGGGCGACCCGGCGAACGTCACGTGCACTCCCCGCTGCTCGAGCGCCTCGGCGACGGCGAGCGACGGCAGCACGTGACCTGCCGTCCCGCCGGCCGCGATCAGGCACCGCAGCTCGTCGCTCTGCTCCATGGCCACCGGCGATGTTAAGGAGGATCCCCACCGACAGGAGCGCCACGACGAGGCTCGAGCCGCCGTAGGAGATGAACGGAAGCGGGATCCCGGTCAGCGGCGCGAGCCCGAGGACAGCGGCGAGATTGATCACGGCCTGGCCGCACACGAGCGCGACGAGCCCCGCCGCGAGCCGCTTCCCGAAGGGGTCCTTGCAGGCGAGCGCAACGCGCAAGCCCGCGTATCCGAACGCGGCGTAGGCGGCGATCACCGCGGTGACGCCGAGCAGCCCGAGCTCCTCGCCGATCACGGCCATGATCATGTCCGTGTGCGCCTCGGGCAGGTAGTTGATCTTGGTGACCCCCTGGCCGAGCCCCGCGCCGAAGAGGTGACCGGATCCGAACGCGATCAGCGCCTGCACCGTCTGGAACCCCGCCCCCTGCGGATCCTTCCAGGGGTCGACGAAGCTGAAGATCCTCGCCCGGCGGTAGGGCTCGAACCAGATTGCGGCGAGCCCGAGCGCGACGGCGATTGACGCGCCCGCGGCGAGCGTCGGCACCGGCGTGCCGGAGATCAGCAGGATCCCGGCCAGGACGACGACGATCGCGATCACCGTGCCGAGGTCGGGCTCGAGCAGGACGAGCACGCAGAAGACGCCGAGCAGCATCCCGATCGGGCGCCACAGCTGCTTGAGCGTCTGCGGCGCCGGGCGGCGGCAGAGGTACGCGGCGGCCCACACGGCCAGCGCGACCTTGGCGAGCTCGGACGGCTGGAACGTCGCGGGGCCGAAGGCGATCCAGCGGCGCGCTCCGTTGACGCGCGTCCCGATCGCGAGCACGGCGAGGCAGAGGAAGAGGGAGGTCAGCACGAGCCCGGGCGCGAGCAGCCGCAGCCGGCGATAGTCGAATCGCGCGGCGGCCATCATCAGCGCGACTCCGATCAGGGCGTAGACCCCCTGCTTCTTGAGGTACGACATCGGATCGGTGCGCGCCAGTGCCGCCGGGGCCGACGTCGCGCTGTACACCATCACGAGCCCGAAGGCGACGAGGCCGAGCGTGACGAGAACGAGCAGCTGCGACTCGAGCTTCGCCTTCGTCATCGCAGGGACTCCACGAGCCGGCGGAAATGGTCGCCGCGCTCCTCGAAGTTGCGGTACTGGTCGTAGCTCGCGCACGCCGGCGAGAGGAGAACGACGTCACCGCGCTCGGCCTCGGCGGAGACGAGCGCGAGCGCGGTGCCGAGGTCGCCCGCCCGTCGGTAGGGTCGTCCGGCGAAGTCGAGCGCCAGCGCAAGCTCCTCGGTCGCATCGCCGATCAGGTCGATCGACCGGACGGTCTCGGGGAGTGCGAGCGCGAGCTCGGCGAACGACTCGCCCTTCAAGGACCCGCCGAGGATGAGTCGCAGCGGCTCGAGGGCGTAGGCGGCGATCCCGCGTCGCGCCGCCGCGGTGTTGGTGGCCTTCGAGTCGTTGACATAACGCACGCCGTCGATCTCCGCGACGAGCTCGAGCCGGTGCGGGACGCCGGGGAAGGTGCGCAGCACCTCGGCGATCGCGTCGTCGTCGATTCCCGCAGCCCGGGCGGCCGCCGTCGCCGCAGCGGCGTTCTCGCGGTTGTGCAGACCCGGTATCAGCGGCTCGGCCGGCAGAACGTCGTCGGAGGCGAACTCGACGCCCTCGAGGCCGAGGCCGCGTGGGACGATCTTGATCCGCGCGCGCTCGAAGATCCGCAGCTTGGCGTCGCGATACGCGTCGAAGGTTCCGTGGCGGTCGAGGTGGTCCGGTTCGAGGTTGACCAGGACCGCGACGTCGCAGGCCAGCTCGTGCACGTCCTCGAGCTGGAAGCTCGAGAGCTCGCACACGACCCAGGCGCCCGGCTCGAGCGCCCCGTCGAGGGCGGTCAGTGGCCGGCCGACGTTGCCGGCGACCTCGATCGGGCGGCCGGCAGCGCGGAAGATCGCGCCGAGCAGCTCGGCGGTCGTCGTCTTTCCGTTCGTGCCGGTCACGCCGATCAGCGGCGGGCGTCCGAGCAGCTGCCAGCCGAGCTCGACCTCGCTCCAGATCGGCAGCGCGCGAGCCCTAGCCGCCGCCGGCAACGGCGATTCTCCCGGCACACCCGGGCTCTTGACGACGAGCTCGACTCCCTGGAGCAACCGTTCCTCCTCCGTCCCCAGGTGCACTTCGACGCCCGCGTGGACAAGCCTCCCGGCGTCGACGTCCGGCGAGCGGTCGGCCGCGACGACCTCTACGTTGCGTCTCGCGAGGGCGAGCGCCGCCGCTTCGCCGGAGCGAGCCACGCCAATCACGAGCACGCGGCGCGGGAGGTTCACGGCTTCCTTGCGGTCAGGTACGCGTACGGGTGGCGGACTGGGATCGTGCGGCCGCGCAGGAACTCGACCAGGCGCTCGACATCCTCCCCGGGGAAGTCCTCGTGCCAACGCTCGAGCAGCGTTGGCCGTCCCGGCGCGCCGACCTGGTTGAGGTAGCGCTCGGCGGTGACCTGCTGTTCGTCGGCGCCGTGAGCGCAGCCGACCTGCTCGAATCCGGCTTGCCTGAAGAACCGCTCGAGGTCGGTCTCGTCGAAGTCGAGCATCGGATCGTCCTGGTTCGCGTAGAACGCATCGTTCCATTCGCGCAGCCGCTCACCGAGCTCGCCGAGCGGCGAGAAGTCGATGGCCTCCGAGAGACGCAGGTTGCGGATGTTGATCGGCTCGAACAGCGAGACGCGGCCACCGGGGCGAAGCACGCGGAAGAACTCCTGTGCAGCCTCCGACTTCTCCTTCACATAGATGAGGACCGAACGGGTGATCACGACATCGACGCTTTCGTCCGGCAGTGGCAGCGTGTCGGCCGCCGCGAGGAAGTACGAGATGTTTGCTACGCCTGCGTTCGCCCGCAGCTCGTCGAGGGCGTCCGCGGAGACGTCGATCGCGAGCACCTCCCCGTCGGGGCCGACGCGCTCGACCGCCCCGAGCGACAAGAGGCCGGTCCCCGCACCGACGTCCGCGACCGTCTCCCCCGGGTGGATCTCGGCCCCGTCCAGGATGCGATCCCGCTTTTGGCCGAGGTCGTCGAGCGCAGCTCGGACGTCCGCGTCCGGCCAGCCCGCGAACCGCGTCCGCACGAGCCATTCGGCCCACTGGTCGAGTTGCTTGGTCAGCGGCGGAAGAACGTGTAGTCGCGGTAGAACAGGGCGAAGCCGATCGCGCACAGGATCGCCGTGACGATCCAGAAGCGCACCATGATCTTGGTCTCGGACCAGGCCTTCATCTCGAAGTGATGGTGGATCGGTGCGATCAGGAAGACGCGCCGTCCCCAGTACTTGAACGAGATCACCTGCACGATCACCGACAGCGCCTCGATCGCGAAGATCCCGCCGATGAACAGCAGCAGGAAGATCGTCTTCGTGAAGATGGCCATCGCCGCGAGGGAGCCGCCGATCGCCATCGAGCCCGTGTCGCCCATGATCACCTCGGCGGGCCAGGCGTTGTACCAGAGGAATCCGATCGCGGCCCCGATCAGCGCCGCGCCGACGATCGCGAGATCGAGGCGGCTGACGAGCCGGCTTCCCGGGACGCTGCTGCGGATGTAGACGACGACGCTGATCGCCGTATAGGTGACCAGCGCGATGATGCCGCTGCCGGCAGCGAGCCCGTCGATCCCGTCGGTGAGGTTGACGCCGTTCGCAGTCCCGGCGATGACGAGGAAGACCAGGACGTACCAGCCGTACGACAGCTCGGCGTTCCAGTGGACGACAGGGATGAACACGTTCGTCGGCAACTGCTGGTGGCGGGCGGCGAAGACGACGCCGACGGTGATCAAGGCGAGCAGGAGCATCTTCCAGCGGCCCCGCAGTCCAAGCGAGCGGCGGTGCCTGAGCTTGATGAAGTCGTCGAGGAACCCGATGGCGCCGCAGCCGAGCGTGACGAAGAGGACGGTGAGTGCGGGAACCTTGTACTTCGACATCGAGAGGAACACCGCGGCCGCGACCACGAGAATCAGCAGGCCGCCCATCGTCGGCGTTCCCTGCTTGGCGCGGTGGGCCTCTGGTCCCTCCTCACGAATGTGCTGGCCGAATTCGTTCTTCCGCAGGAAGGAGATGAAGCGCGGGCCGACGATCAAGGACAGCACCATCGCGACCACCCCCGCGGCGAGGACGCGGATCACGCGGTCGGAACCTTGGTCAGCGCCTCGGCGACCGCTTCCAGCCCGATCGCGCGCGAGGCCTTGACGAGGATGGCGTCGCCCGGACGGACCACCTCGTCGAGCGCGCGGAGCGCCTCGTGCACGTTCGGCGTCCACCGGCCGGGAACGCCCGCCTCGAGGTAGCCGCGCGCCAGCTCGCCGACGGCGAGCAGCTCCTCGACGCCGAGTTCCGCGGCGGCCCGGCCGACCTCGCGATGGTAGGCGGGCGCAGTCCGGCCGAGCTCCGCCATGTCGCCGAGGATGGCAACGCGTCTTCGGCCCTGCGCGCGTTCGGCGAGGTACGCGAGCGCGGCGCGCATCGACACGGGGTTTGCGTTGTAGGCGTCGTTGATCACGAGCCCGCCACCGGGGAGCTCGCCCTCCTCCCCGCGCCAGCGCGAGAAGTCGACGTCGACGTGGTCCGGGCGCGGTAGCCCGAGCGCATCGAGCGCAGCGAGGGCCGCCGCTGCGTTCTGGGCCTGGTGCCGCGCAGAGAAATCGAAGCCGACGCCCTCGACGACCATACGACCCTCGCGTAGCACGACGTCGGGTTCACGTAGCCGGACGACGGCGACGTCGTCCCGCTCGACGGGAAAATCCTCGGGGACGATCGCGATGCCTCCCCGCGGCAACGCAGCGACGAGCTCGGTCTTCGCGCGCATCACGCCCTCGACCGACTCGACGAGCTCTAGATGCACCGGACCGACGTTCGTGATCACCCCGATCTCGGGACGGGCGATCTCGCAGAGCTCGGCGATCTGGCCGAAGCCGCGCATCGCCAGCTCGAGGATGCAGACCTCCGTGTCCGCCTCGATCCGACAGAGCGTGAGCGGGACCCCGATTTCGTTGTTGAAGCTCGCCTCCGCGGCGACCGTGCGCGCGGCGGGTGCGCAGAGCGCCGCGAGAATGTCCTTCGTCGAGGTCTTCCCCATCGAGCCAGTGATCCCGACGACGCGCGCCGAGCTGCGGTCGCGCACGGCCCGCCCGATCCGCGCCAGTGCGGCGAACGCGTCGTTCGGGATCAGCGTCGCGGCAGCGCCGCGCTCGAGCGCGTCGTCGCGGAAGTCGGCACCGCGTCCGACGGCGACGAAGAGGTCGCTCGGCTGGATCCGCCGCGAGTCGACCTGAACACCGGTGACGTGGTCGGCGCGCGCGTCGACCTCCCCGAGTCCATCGAGGACCGAGAGCTCGAGCGGAATCAAGCGGGCGTCCTCAGCCGGCGCAATGCGTCGCGCGCCACCTCGCGGTCGTCGAAGGGGAGCTTCCGACCGTCGATCTCCTGCCCTTGCTCGTGGCCTTTGCCGGCAATCACGACGACGTCGCCCTCCTCGGCCGAGTCGAGCGCACGTTGGATCGCCCGGCGCCGGTCGAGCTCCACCTCGAGGTCGAGGCCGTCGACGACGTCCGCGGCGATCGCGGCGGGATCTTCGCTGCGGGGGTTGTCGGACGTGACGAGGGCGTCGTCGGCCAACTCCGTCACGACCTGTCCCATCAGCGGGCGCTTGTCGCGGTCGCGGTCGCCGCCGGCTCCGAAGACGCAGATGACGCGGCCCTGGGCCAGCTCCCGCGCGGCACCGAGCACCGTCTCGAGCGCGTCCGGCGTGTGAGCGTAGTCGACGACGACGGTGAAGGGCTGGCCCTCGTCGACGAGCTCGAACCGCCCCGGGACGAGGTCGACCGCCTCGAGGCCTCGGCGGACGGCGTCTTCGCCGATACCGAGGGCGCGCGCCGCGGCGGCAGCGGCGACGGCGTTCTCCCGGTTGAAGCGTCCGCGCAGCTTGAGCTCGGCGGCGACGGGGTCGGCGGCAGCGTCGAAAGCGATCGCGCCCGGGATCTCGCCGGCGAGGCGACGGCCCCACTCGTCCCCCGCGTTGATGACAGCACGCTCGGCCTGCCCGAACAGCCGCCACTTGGCCACGAAGTAGTTCTCCATCGTCCCGTGGAAGTCGAGGTGGTCCTGGGTGAGGTTGGTGAAGACGAGCACGGCGAAACGCGTTCCTTCGAGACGTCCTTTCGACGAGGCGATCGAGGTCGCCTCCATCACGCAGGCGTCGTCACCGGCCGCGAGCATCTCCCGGAAGAGGCGTTGTAGGTCGGTCGACTCCGGCGTGTTCAGGACGACCGGTCGAGTCTCTCCGCCCACGCGCCGCTCGATGTTCGAGAGGAATCCGGTCCCGCGGCCCGCGGCTTCGAGGATCGCGCGTAGGAGGTACGCGGTCGTCGTCTTCCCGTTCGTTCCGGTGATTCCGATGACCTGGAGCTCGGCCGTCGGGTTGCCGAAGAACTCGACCGCGGCTCGCGGCATCGCCGCGCGGACGCTCGGGACGACGACCTGGGGGACGTTTAGCTCGAGCGGGCGCTCGACGACGAGCGCGACCGCGCCCGCCTCGACCGCCTGCGGAGCGAACTCGTGCCCGTCGACGCGGTCGCCCGAGATGCAAAAGAAGAGCGCGCCCGGCGGCACCTCTCGCGCGTCGTAGGCCAGCTCGCTGATCTCGACGGGAGCGCCCCCAATGACCTCGGTCGGGCCGAGCGCGGCGATGAGCCGCTCCAGCTGCATAGTCGCCACCGAAGTCTAGTGAGGCGGTCCGCCGCGCCCGCCTCTGCAGCGCATTCGACACCCTTCGTGTACACGCGCCAACCGGGTGCCCCTTACCCCACCCACCAGCCGTCAGGCTATCGGCGCAAAGCGCACGTGTCTGTCGCGGAAGCGTGACAAGTGTTTGCCCTCTGGAGGGCCCGGCCGCCCTCGCACGGCCTACCCGCTGCCCGGCGCGTCCGGCGGTACTCCCAGGTACTGGAGGTCGAAGCGCGCGATCTGCTGGAACGCGGGTGCCGCCACGACGCCGCCCCAGATCGCACCGTGCGGCTCGTCCACCGCGACGAGCACGACGAGACGCGGCCGCGACGCCGGCACTATGCCGACGAACGACGCGACGTAGCGGTCGGCCGAATAACCGCCGTGCGCGTCCGGCTTCTGCGCCGTGCCCGTCTTCCCCGCGACCTGGTACCCCGGAATGGCCGCGTACATGCCCGTCCCCTCGGCGACGACGTCCTTGAGCATGTTCATCAGCTCCGCCGCAATCGGGCGCGAAACAAGACGCCGGCGGTGCAGGGACGGTCGCCCACCGCCGTCGACGTGGTCGACGAGGTGCGGCCGCGACCAGAGCCCGCGGTTGGCGACGGCCGCGTAGGCCGACGCCATCTGCACGGGCGTGACCGCAATGCCCTGGCCGATGGGAACGTTGCCGATCGTCGATCCAGACCAGCGCTCCGCCGGAAGGACAATCCCTGGGCTCTCCCCCGGAAAGTCGATTCCCGTCTTCCGACCGAAGCCGAACCGCTCGATCCAAGACGCCAACCTGTCCTTCCCGAGCAGCTCCGCGAGCGTGATCGCGCCCACGTTGGACGAGTGCGCGAGGATCTGCGCGACCGAGTAGCTCACCGTCCCGCGTTCTTCGGCGTCGTGGATCACTCGGTCGGCCACCGGGATCGAGTACGGCAAGGTGAACCTCGTGGAGGGCGCGACCAAGGCTTCCGAAAGGGCCGCTCCCACCGTGATCAGCTTGAAGGTCGACCCAGGCTCGTACGTGTCCGTGACGGCGCGGTTCCGCTGGAGATCGCGCGGCGCCTGCGGGAAGGCATTCGCGTCGTAGCCCGGCTGGACCGCCATTGCGAGGATCGCGCCCGTGCGCGGATCGAGCACGATCGCCGTCGCGCTCTTCGCGCCCCACTTCCGGACCGTGTCCCGGAGCACGCTCTCGGCATTCGCCTGGATCGTCTGATCGAGCGTCAGGTAGACGTCCCGCCCCTCGACCTCGGGGCGGTCAGAGACGACGTCGATCGTACGGCCGGCTGGGTCTCTGACGATCGTCTCCTGGCCCGCGCGGCCGGCGAGCTCGCGGTCGAGCTGGAACTCGAGCCCCGAAAGACCTGTGTCGTCGACGCCGACGAAGCCGAGGATCTGCGCACCGACGGACCCGAGCGGATAGCTCCGTCGCTCCTCCGGATAGAAGCCGAAGCCCGGGATCTTCTGCCGTTGCAGCACCTTCGCGCGTCGTGCGTCTGCCTGTCGCTCGACGTAGACGAATCCGTGCGTCCGGTCGGCGAGCTTGGAGGCGAGCGCGTCCTCGTCCACGCCCAAGGCGCGAGCGGCTGCCGCGGCGGCCGCCCGGGCGTTGACGATCTGGCGCGGATTCGCATACACCGTCGTCGCCTGCTCGCCGAGGGCGAGCTGGACGCCGCTTCGGTCGTAGATCGTCCCGCGGCCGGCGGGGATCCTGACCTGCTCCCGGTGCTGCGTCCGGGCGAGCCCGGACAGCGACTCGGCGCGTACGCCTTGGAGCCAAGCCGCCCGGAGGAAAAGGCCGGCGAAGGCAAGGACGAGAGCCGCGAGGAAGAGCCTGATCCGCCGGTTGACGACGCGGGCCAACGCGAGCCCTAGGGATCGATCCTGAGGTACGTGGTCTGGTCCGTCGTCGCCTGGACGAGGCCCAGTCGCTTCGCTGCGATCGCCTGGATTCGTGGGGCGGCTGCGTTGCTCGAGATGCGCGAGTTGAGCTCGGCGTTCGCCGCACGGAGATCTGCACGCTCGCGGCCGAGACGATCGAGCGTCATGTTGAGCCGAAGCACGGCGACGTTCATCGCGACGACGCCCGCGAGCAGGATTGCGAGCGCTCCGATCCATAGAACGCCCACGACGCGCGAGCGCGGCTTGGCGCGACGGACCGGCCGCGACGTCGGACGCGGCCTCTGAACTGGAGCGGTCTGGGCCTTGGCGGCAGTGGCCCAGGTCGCCATCAGGTCTTGACCCCCGCTCTCAGGCGAGCCGACGCGGCGCGCGGGTTCGCCGCCAGCTCGTCCGCGCCGGCCCGGATCGGCTTTCGCGACAGCGCCCGCAGCTGCGGCTCTTTCCCGCACACACAGACGGGGAAGTCGGGCGGGCAATCGCACCCGCGCTCGAGCTCGCGCAGGAACCGTTTCACGATCCGGTCCTCGAGGGAGTGGAAGCTGATGACGGCGAGGCGGCCGCCGGGGCGCAACATCGCAAATGCGGCCGGGAGCGCGGACTCCAACGAGCCGAGCTCGTCGTTGACGGCGATCCGCAGCGCCTGAAAGACGCGCTTCGCCGGATGACCGTCGCCGAAGCGGGCAGGCGCCGGAATGGCGGTGCGGATCGTGTCGACGAGGTCGCCCGTGCGCTCGAACGGCCGTTCCTTCCGGCGGCGAACGATGTCTCGCGCGATCTGGCGTGCGTAACGCTCCTCTCCGTAGCGCCTGAAGATCGTGGCGAGGTCGCGCTCGTCCGCCTCGTTGACGATGCCTGCTGCCGTCACATCCGCGGAGGGATCCATCCGCATGTCGAGCGGCGCATCGGCGGCGTAGGAAAAGCCGCGCTCGGGACGGTCGATCTGCATGGACGAGACGCCGAGGTCGAGCAACACCACATCGGCTTCGACACCGTTCTCGGCGAGTTGTGCCAGCACGAGCGCGAAGTCGCCGCGCAGGAAGCGCGTCTGGACTGCAGCCCGCTTCGCGAACCGGTCGAAGTACGCGCGCGCGGTCGGGTCGCGGTCGATCGCGATCAGCTTTCCGCGCCCCTGGAGATCGGCGGCGAGCAGCGCGGCATGACCGCCGGCACCGAAGGTCGCATCGACCACGGTCTCGCCCGGACGGACGGCGAGGAGCTCGCGCACCTCGTCCGCGAGGACGGGGACGTGATCAGTCGCGCTTGGCTGCAAGGCGTTCGGCAACATCCTCTGCGCTCCCTTCGACGGCGGCCAGCTCCTTGCGCCAGGCCGCGCGATCCCAGATCTCGAGTCGGTCGTGCACGCCCGCGACGACGACCTCGCGTCCGAGGCCGGCGTGCTCGATCAGCTCCCGCGGCACGATCACGCGGCCCTGTTTGTCGAGGTCGGCCTCGGTCGCCCCCGAGAAGAAGAAGCGGTGGATGCGCCGGCCTTCCTGGCTGAGCGGATCCAGCGTGGCGAGCTGAGACTCGACGAGTCGATCCCAATCCGCACGACGGTAGGCGAAGAGACAACCGTCGAGGCCGCGGGTGACGACGACGCCGTCCGCAAAGGCCTGACGGAACTTGGCCGGAAGCGTGAGACGGTTCTTGTCATCGATGGTGTGCTCGTGAGCGCCGAGGAGCATCGTCTGGGGCCGAATCAGGTTACCACTTCGCCCCACTTTAAACCACATCTCCCCACTGTCAACCCTTCTGCGCCATCTGTCTCCACCGGACAGATCTGGCGCCAGGCACTGGACGTGGCCGGTGCGGGCTAGTCCGGGTCGGCCGTGACTCCAGCGCCTGCGTCTGGTGCCAGGCACTGGACGCGGCTCCTCGGGGCTTGTCCGGGCCGGCCGTGAGCCCGCCGGCGGGGTCGGGTGCCAGGCACTGGACGTGTCCGCCGAGGGCTAGTCGAGGTCGGACGCGGCTAGTTGGGCTCCGTACGGGCCTCGGCCGGTCATGACGGCTGCGCCGCAGCGGGCGCCGAGGGCAACGGCTTCTTCGATCGAGTCGCCGCGGGCGAGTGCGAACGTGAGGCCGGCCGCGAACGAGTCGCCGCAGCCGTACGCGTCGACCACGGGGCCAGGCAGCGAGGCGGGACGGAACGGACCGCCGGGCTGAACCCAGCCACCGAGCGGGCCCGAGGTCGTGACCACGATTCGCGGCGGGGGGTCGAGATCGCCGGCGCGGTAAACCTCGCCTTCGTCCTCGCCGCTGCCGACGAGCACGTCGAGCTCGACAGCGGCTGCCCGCAGAGTGCGCAGCTCGCGCGACGTAGCGATCAGGATGCGCGCGCGGCGGGCGGCGTGCACCGACTCGGCGTCGCCGCTGACGAAGAAGGCGGCGTCCGCGCCCTCGAGCTCCTGCCACGGCAGCCGGCTGTCTCCACCGCTCGCGACGAGCTTGTCGCCGAGCACTGTGATCGTCCGCTCGCCCGCATCGTCCACGAAGCAGACGGCGCGGCGCTGCGGCGAGGGATCGGCCATCGCCCGAACTGTCACGCCTTGCTCGGCGAGCTGCAGGCGGGCCCGGCGCCCGAGCTCGTCTTCGCCGAACAAGGTGAACAGCGTGCACGCCCCGGCGAGCCTGGCAAGCTGCACGGCGGCGACGGCGCCCCCGCCGGCCGCCTCGTCCCACGTCTCCAGCGCGTGGACGATGTCGCCGGGCCGAGGGACGCTCTCCACGCGGACGAACTCGACCCACTCCACGTGGCCGATCACCGCGACGCGCATTGACGGATCCTCACACTAAGAGGCTCCCGCGCGTTTCAAGATGGTGTCGATGCCCGTCCCGCCTTTCGAACATTTCTACGAGCAGCACCGTGACGAGGTCTACGGCTTCCTGCGGAAGCGGCTCGGCGCCGAGCGCGCCGAGGACGCCTTCCAGGAAACGTTCCTCCGCGCCCTCCGGGCCTACCCCCGGCTCGAGCACGGCGAACACCTGCGCGCCTGGGTCTACACGATCGCGGGCCGGATCGTGATCGACGAGCACCGGCGAACCCCGCCGGTCCCTGCCGAGCTCCCCGAGCTGGCGGGCCTGGACGGCCGGCCCGCGTACGCCGCGCTCGAGCACCTCGCTGAGGAGCTGCCGCCGACCGAACGTGCAGCCGTCGTGCTCCGCTACGGCTACGACTTCGACTACGCGGAGATCGGCGCCGCCCTTGGATCGAACGCTACCGCCGCTCGTCAGGCGGCGTCCTCAGGAATCCGACGTCTCCGAAGGAAGGAGCTTCAGTGACCGTCTCCCCCGATCTCGATCGCCGCTTCCGCGACGCCGCCGCCCGGGAGGGCCTCGTCGACGTCGCCTACGAGCTCCATGACACGCCCCTCGGCACGCTGTTGCTCGCTGCGACCGACCGCGGCCTCTGCCGGATCGTCTACGACGCCGAGCCCGAGCAGGAGCTCGAGCTGCTCGGTCGCGCGTTCGGCCTCCGCGTCCTGCGTTCGCCCCTGCCCGTCTATGCGGCGCGACGTCAGCTCGACGAGTACTTCGAAGGGAAGCGGCAGGAGTTCGACCTCTCCCTCGATCTGCAGCTGCTCGCGGATTTCAACCGCCGCGTGCTGGGGGAGCTCGCCCGCGTCCCCTACGGCGAGGTCGTCACCTACGGCCAGCTCGCGGCGCGGGCGGCCCGGCCGCGCGCGGCCCGCGCCGTCGGCACGGTCATGAACCGGAACCCGCTGCCGATCGTGCTGCCGTGCCACCGCGTGATCGGCGCGAACGGCAAGCTGGTCGGCTACGGCGGCGGCCTCGATCGAAAGGAGGCACTGCTCAGGCTGGAAGGGGCCCTGCTTTGAGCGGGTGCTACGCTCGTTCCATGCGCGAACGTGCCTGGCGCTCGATCACCTGCAGCCAACACGGCTAGTCCGCCGCTTCCGACACCAGCGTCCGGGGAAGCGGCGGGAGAGGACGCGAACCTCCTGACGCGCCCCGGTTCGCGCACCTTCCCGCTTTAGCGAAAGGAAGGTGACGCGATGCCGATGCCGCATCGCACGCAGATGCAGTTGATCAAGCGCCGACTCGTCGGCAAGGACGGAACCGAGCGGATCCGCGAGCTACGCGCGATCCTCGCAGAGCTGCCCGGCTACCGGAACGGGCCGTACGCCGACATCCGGAAATGGGTCGAGGCGCAGCTCGAACAGACCCGGACGCGCAAGCGAGTGGTGCACCGCGACTCGATTACCGTTCGCCGAGAGGGCGCTGCGCAGATCGCGTTCGTCGGCCCGCCCAACGCCGGGAAGTCGTCACTGCTGCAGGCACTGTCGGACGTGCAGATCAAGACGGGCGACTATGCGTTCACGACCACACGGCCGGTGCCGGCGGTGACCCGCCTCGGCGGCGTGCCCATGCAGCTCGTCGAGATCCCGGGCCTGATCGAAGGCGCACACGACGGCCGTGGGGGCGGACGCCCGCTGCTCAGCGTCCTCCGCGGAGCGGATGCGATCCTGTTCTGCCAGGATGCGGCCGCCTCGCCGGCAGAGCTGATCACGGTGGTGGACGAAGTCCGCGCGGCCGGGATCGAATTGCCGGCCGCGGTCGCCGCGACGAAGATCGACGAGGCGCGCGCAGGCGCCGTCGAGAGGCTGCGCGCGGCCCTTCCGGCGTTCGACATCGTGGGCGTGAGCGTGCTCGACGACGAAAGCCTCGACAGTCTGCGAACGGCCTTGTGGCGCCTGACCGGACTCGTCCGCGTGTACCTCCGCGGGGACGACGAACCCGTCGCGCTCCGCCCGCCGGTCACCGTCTACGACGTCGCCCGCTCCATCCACCACGAGCTCGGGTCACGGTGCGAAGGTGCGCGACTGTGGGGGCCGTCGGCGCGGTTCCCCGGCCAACGTGTCGGGCGCGCTCAGGTGCTTGCGGATGGCGACGCCGTCGAGATCCTCGACTAATCGAGCAGCCGGTAGCCCACCCCCCAGACATTGATCACGAAGCGGCCGTCCCCGGCGGCCTGCAGCTTCCGGCGCAAGCGCGAGGCGTGGGAATCGAGCGTCCGCGTCCGGCCCAGAGATCGAAAGCCCCAGACCTCGCGCAAGAGCTCCTCCTTGGTGAACACCCGCTCCGGCTCCGTCATCAGCTTGACGAGGAGCTCGTATTCCTTACCGGCGAGAGCGGCGGCCCGACCGTGGACGGTGACCCGACGCGTGGTGCGATCGACTCGGATCGGTCCGGCTTGCGCCACGACGCGCCTGGGGGGCGCCGTCCTCCGCAGAACGGCGCGGATCCGGGCGAGCAGCTCCTCGTAGTCGAACGGCCGGGCGAGGAAGTCGTCACAACCGCGCTCGAGCGCGCGAACGCAATCGACCGCATCCGAGTCGGGATCGCCGAGGACGATGACCGGGACGTCGCCGTGGCGGCTGCGGAATTCGTCGAGCGCCGACGCCCCGCCGAGCAGGACGAGGTCCGGCTGTGCGTCGTCTTCGACGAGACGGAAACCGTCACTCGTCAGGTGGCGGACGAGCGACGGCTCGGGCTCGGCGACGAGGAGGGAGGTCGACATGGCGCCGAAGGTAGCGCCGCGACCCGGGCCCGCCAAGATGTCCTTTCGCTCGAAATCGTGACAAACGATCTACAGAACGATCGACAGAACGATCTACAACCGGCCGGATCGGACGACGCCCCAGAGGAGCCAGAGGCCGAGGAGGCCCGACAACGCGAAACCGATCACGGAGATCACGTTGATCCCGAGCAGGTGTGGACCCGCCTTCGCAAAGATTCCAATCAGGCTCGAGCCGATCAGGCCGCCGACGACGATCATTGCAACCACGAGCCGGTTGAAGACGACGTCGATCTTCGCCATCAGCTCATCGAGCCCCTTGTGGACGAAACCGACCTCGATTTGACCGTCCCGCACCTGCTCGAGGGTGTCGTGGATCTGATACGGGAGCTCGAGCGCGATCTGCCCCAGCTTCAGCGACTCCTTCCGCGCCCGCGCGGCCATCCGCCGCGGCCCGAACCGCTCCATCATCAGGCTGCGCGCATACGGCCGCGCCACCTCGAAGACATTGAAGTCCGGGTAGAGCTCGATGCCGACCGAGCCGAGTGTCGCGATCGAGCGGTCGAGGAGCAGGAACCGCGTCGGCAGCCGCAGGTTCATCGAGTAGATCAGCTGGAACGCCTCTCGGATCACCTGCAGCGGATCGATCTCGGCGAGGCTCGCCCCGTAGTAGCGGTAGTAGAGCTCCTGGAGCTCGACCCGGAACTCTTCCTCGCGCTCCTTCGGATACCGCACGCCGAGGTCGGCCAGCCGCTTCGGCAGGGCGTCGACGTTCTCGTTGGCCGCGTCGATGAAGAGCCGCGTCGCCTTGATCATGTCGTCGTCGGTGAGCTTCCCGACGGCGCCGAAGTCGACGAGGCCGATCTGGTCGGGCCGCCCGAGGACGAGGATGTTGGCCGGGTGCGGGTCGCCGTGGAAGAACCCGTGGCGGAAGATCATCGTCATCCACGTCTCGGTGAGCAGATACGCGATCTGGCGCCGGTCCTCCAGGGACCACTCGTCGGGATCGACGTCCACGATCTGCGTCCCGTCCAGCCACTCGAGCGTCAGCACGCGGCTGCGCGTGTAGCTCCAGTGGACGCGCGGGACGCGCACGTGCGGATGACCGGCGAAGTTGCGGTGGAAGGCGTCCGCGTTGCGCGCCTCGAGCCGGTAGTCGAGCTCGTGCCGGATCTGGCGCGCGAACTCGTCCACGAGCTGGCGCGCGTCGATGAAGTCGAGGGCCCGGACGCGCTCCTTCGCGATCCGCGCCGCCTGGTAGAGGAGCGCGAGGTCGGCCTCGATCTGGCGCGGCGCCCCAGGGCGCTGCACCTTGACGGCGACGACACGGCCGTTCGGCAGCGTCGCGCGGTGGACTTGACCGATCGAGGCGGCCGCGATCGGCTTCTCGTCGAACTCGAGGAAGAGCTTGTCGAGGGTCAGGTCGAGGTCCTCCTCGACCACCTGCTCGACCTGGGCGAAGGGGAAGGGACGCACGTCGTCCTGCAGTCCGCGCAGCTCGACGATGATGTCCGGCGGCAGCACGTCCGGGCGCGTCGACAGGAGCTGGCCGAACTTGACGAAGGTCGGCCCGAGCTCGTCCAGCATCTCCCGCAGGTGCTGGCCGCGCTGGGAGCCCTGCCCGTCCAGCTCCACGCGGGGGCCGCGCCGCGGAAACAGATCGGTCAGGCGATGGGTCTCGAACCAGTAACCGAAGCCGTGGCGGACAGCCACCTGTGCGATCTCCGACAGGCGGCCGAGGTTGCGCGTGGCCGGTTGGGCCATGCGCTCAGTGTTGCACGGGCGGGCGTTCGATCCTTCGAGCCGTGAGCGCGGGCGGCGTCAGCAGCGACTCCACCCGTAGGTACGCGAGCCCGACGCGCGGCACGTCGGCGATCCGTTCGACGCAGACGTAGCGAGGGCGCCAGTCGGGGCCGAACTTCCGCGTAAACACGAGCAGCCTCTCCAGTTGGAAGACCCGGTCGCCGGCGCGTAGAACCGTCCGGGCGAGCACGTGCAGCCGAGTTCGCGACCCCTGCGCAATCAGATCCGAGAAGACGCAGAAGTTGAGCGACAGCTCTTCCACAGACGCGTCGCGCGCCCAGCCGATCGTCTCGACCACGAGGAACTCCATCAGCCCGTTCGGAGTCCCCGGGAGCCGGCGCATCGCGCTCAGCGAGTACGCGCGATTGCACGCCGTCGGCACGAGGTGGAGGAATCCGCCGACTCGACCATCACTCTCCGCCAGCGCGAACAGCGTGTCGTCTTCGCGGAAGAGGTCGTCCATCGCCATCGAGAACCCGCGTTCGCAGCTGCGGCCGCGCCAAGCGTCCGAGACCTGCTCGAGCTCGGCACGGAGGCCGGCGTCGACGCCGCCTGCGGCAACGACACGGAACGAGTAGCCGGCTCGGCGCAGCCTCGCCACGGACTGTCTCACCTTGCGGATCGAGCGGCCCTCGAGCGAAAACCGCTCGGGCCGGACGATCGCCTCGTCGCCGAGCTTGATCGCGCGGAGGCCGAGCCGCTTCGCGAGCGGGAGCAGCTCAGCGCGGACGCTCAGCAGAGCGAGCCGCCAGCCACGCGCGTGACAGACGCGCTGGAACTCTGCGAGCAGCTCCGGCACCTCGGTCGCATCTCCGATCGGGTCGCCGCTGACGAGCGCGACACCGCCGACCACCCGGTAGGCCAAGAAGCTCCGGCGGCTCGGTGAGAAAAACCAGCTCTTGTCGCGACGTAGGGCGAAGAACGCCAGGCTGTCATGGCCGTGGGCGCGCACGAGCTCGCGCGCGCGGCGCCGCCCCTCCGTCGACTGGCGCACCCGGTGCGAGAGGGGCCGCAGCCAGAGGTGCAGGGCCCGGAAGCCGAGGACGAGCGCGACGGCGGCAAGCGTGTCCGAAAGGCGATCCACGGAGCCACGCGCCTCGAGCGCGAGTGCGACGCCGGCGGCGGATCCGAGCGCAAATCCCGTCGCGATCGTCGGTCGCAACGCCATCGGCTCGCTCGGTACGTCGAAGCGCCGGCGGTAGCGGACGAGCGCCGCGAGCAGGAGCAGGCCCACGGACGCCTCCTCGACGTCCAGGCCTTTGGCGAGATGGGCGAGCGAGATGGCGAGGACGAGGAGAACGGCGAGCTGCCACGCATGCCGGCGCCGGCTCGCCAGCGACCGCGACAGCCAGACGAGGCCGACGCCGAAGGCGAGTGCGGCGATCCTGGCCGCCGCGGGGACACCGGGCGGCAGAACACCGCGAACGAGGTCGGACCGTGACGACAGCTCGGGCGTCAGCGCCGAGACCACGCCGATGAGGCCGAAGCCGGCGGCGAGCCAGGCAAGGACGGTCTCGCCGGAGAGGCCATGGCCGGTGCCAGGCACTGGCCCTGTCCTCAGGAGACGGCCCGCGGACGGCCCTCGAGCAGGCGCAGCCGGTGCTCGAGCTGGGCGACGCGAAGCTCGAGCTCGTCCCACTCGTCCCGCGTGACGAGGCCGAGCTCGCGGAGCGCGCTCTGGAGGGTGGCACCCGCTCGCTCGCCCGCCCGCACGGCGTCGCCGCGCCAGCGATTGGTCGCGTCCTCGATCCAGCCGCGAACGTCGTCGCGCCGCATCCCGCCGCGCTCGGCGAGCTCGTCGGCGAGATCGTCCGCCCGCTCCGCCGTCAGCGCAACTGCGCCGAGCAACGCGAGCGCCAGACGTCTAACGGGCTCGTCCATGCGGACGAGCGCGACGCCGCTGTCGCCGCCGTTCCCGTTTCGCCGCCGCGGCCGCCGAAGCGCCGTCGCCGCCGTCCACCGCCGTCACGGCCGTGAGCTCGGGCGCCGGCTCCGCGGCCGCCGCCTCCGTGGCTGCCTCGAGCGCAGCTTCCGCGCCGCGCTTGCCGACCTTCGCGTCCTTGCGGCGCGCGTATTCCGGCTCGCTCTCCTTCCAGATCGTCAGCAGCGGCGCCGCGATGAAGATCGAGGAGTAGGCGCCGGAGGCGATCCCGACGAGCAGCGCGAAGGCGAAGTCCTTCAGCGTCGCGCCGCCGAAGATGAACAGCGCCCCGACGGGCAGCAGCGTGATGAACGTCGTCGCCAGGGAACGGCGGATCGTCTCCCACAAAGAGACGTTCGCGATCGTCGCGAACGACGAGCGCCGCATCAGCGGGATGTTCTCCCGGATGCGGTCGAAGATGATGATCGTGTCGTAGATCGAGTAGCCGAGCACCGTCAGTACGGCCGCGACGGTCGAGCTCGTCACTTCGCGACCGAGCAGCGAGTAGACGCCGACGGTGATGACGATGTCGTGGATCAGCGCCGCGATCACCGGCCCGGCGAACTTGAAGTCGAACCGGATCGCGATGTAGAGGACGATCAGAAGGAGCGAGAACAGGATCGCGGTGATCGCCGATCTGGCGATCTGGCGGCCGAAGCTCGAGGAGACGGTCGTCTTGCCGATCGTGTTCGCGTTCAGCCGGTCCTTGAGGTCGTTTCCGAACTTGTCGAGCTGAGGGCCGGTGAGCGCCTTCGTGCGGATCTGGAAGGCCTGGAATCGCTCCTGCCCCTTGTTCTTGCCGCGGCCCTGGATGACGGAGTCCTTCTTCCCCTCGAGGTCGGCGATCGCACGGACCTCGCCGACCGTGTGCGGCGCCGGTGTCTTGAACGTGATCTGCGTCCCGCCCTTGAAGTCGATCCCGAGGTTGAGCCCCTTTGTCGCCATCGAAGCCGTGCCGATGACGAGGATCGCTCCCGAGATCGCGAACCAGAGGTAGCGGCGCCGCATGAAGTCGATCTGCAGCCACCGCGCCGACTGCTCGCCCTGCGCCCCCATGAAGCGCGCGTTGTTGAACCAGCGGAAGCCGGCGAGCAGGCCGAGCATCGCCCGCGTCGCGGCCACCGCCGTGATCAGCGAGATCACGGTTCCGATCAGCAGCATGAGCGCGAAGCCCTTGACGCCCGCGGTCGCGACGGCGAAGAGCACGAGCGCCGTGATGCACGTGACGACGTTCGCGTCGAGGATGGTGTGGAACCCCTTGGAGTAGCCGGCCGCGATGGCGGCGCGCACGGACTTCCCGGCGCGCACCTCTTCCTTGATGCGTTCGAAGACGACGACGTTCGCGTCGGCGGCGACGCCGATCGTGAGGATCATCCCCGCGAAGCCCGGCAGGGTCAGCGTGACGTTGAAGATCAGGATTGCCGCGTAGAGGAACGCGACGTAGATCGCGAGCCCGAGCACCGCGACCAATCCGAGGAAGCGGTAGAGGAGCAGCAGGAAGAGGGCGACGATCAGCAGGCCGACGAGGGCTGCACGTGTCGCCTCGCGCAACGAGTCCTTCCCGAGCGTCGCCGAGACGTCCGTCCGCTCGGCGGTGGTGAAGTTGATCGGCAGGGCGCCGGTCTGGAGGACGAGCGCCAGCTGCTTGGCCTCTCCGATCGTCCCGCCGCGACCGAGCTGGATCTGCGCGCCGTTGTCGCCCGGGATCCCGTCCGGGTTCTGGACGAAGTCGATGTACGGCGCCGACTCGATCTTCCGGTCGAGCACGATCGCGAAGTGCTGCGAGAACTGCTGAACGGCATCGGCGCCGCTCTGGCCCTGCGCCTTGATCGAGCCGCGCTGAGCCTCGCGCCTCGTGATCTCGTGGAAGATCTTCTTGCCCTTGCCGGTGAACTGCATCAGCACGATCGGCTGGCCGGTCTGGGTGTCGAAGTCGGCGCGGGTCCCGGAGAGCTTCAGCTCCGCGCCCGTCATCTCGGGAATCGGGTTCTCCGTGTCGACGCGGTGCTTGAGCAGATAGAAGTAGGTCTTCGACTTGACGGCCTTGCCGGTGATGCAGCCGCCCTCGGTCGGATCGCAGCTGACCACGACCGTGTTGTGGGGCACGGGCAAGATCCGGTAGTTCTTCGGGATCTTTCCGCCGAGCTTCTTCTGGACGCGGGTACTCGCGAGCAGCTTCTGCTTCGTCGGCACCGGTCCGACGTACGTCCTGTGCTTCGGGTCGAACAGGTACCACTGGTCAGCCTTGCCCTTCTCGGCCAGCGAGATCGTCGCCGGGTCGGAGAGGAGGTCGAAGAGGCTGCCACTCGCCTGCGGCACCTGGCCGAGTGAGCTGATCGACGGGCCGGTGAGATCGCCCTCGAAGTCGTAGAACTCGAGCTGCGCGGTCTTCCCGATCAGCTTCGCGGCATCGGCGGCGTTGTGGACGCCCGCCAGCTGGATGACGATCTGGTTCGAGCCCTGCTTGCGGATCTCGGGCTCGGAGACGCCGAGCTTGTCGATCCGCTTGCGCATGATGTCGATCGAGCGGGCGATGTCCTCCGAGGTGAGCTTGTGGCCCTTCGGCGGCACCGCCTTGAGCACGACCTCGAGACCGCCCTGCAGGTCGAGCCCCAGCGTCGGCTTCTTCTCGGCGGGCGATCCTGGGACGGCCATCAGCGCGACGCCCACGAGGGCGAGGAGGATCAGGCCGAGCAGGATGAGGTGGTTTTTCCGCTCGCGCACTACTAGCCCGGAAGGTTAGCCTCGCTTCGTTCCTCCGGCTCTTCCGCCGCTTCGAGCTCCTCGGCCTCCTCCTCTTCCTCGTCCGGGATGATTCGCGCGACGGCGCGCCGGGCGACCCGAACCTCGACCCCAGGCGCGATCTCGAGGCGTAGATCGTCGTCCTCGAGAGCCTTGACCGTCCCGTACAGCCCGCCCGCCGTGACGATCTCGTCGCCGACGTCGACCGCGGAGAGGAGCTGCTGCTGCGCCTTCTGCCGTCGCTGGGCGGGCCGGATCAAGAGCAGCCAGAGCGCCGCCAGGAGCAGCAGGATCAAGAGGTATCCGGGCACGGGCGTCTCCTAGCCGGCGGCGGCGAGTCGTTCGAGCGCCTCCGCCTTGAAGGCCCGGAGTTCGCCGCGCTCGATCGCCGTGCGCGCGTTCGCGGTCAGTTCGAGCAGGAATCGTAGATTGTGGAGGCTGAGCAGGCGGAGGCCGAGCAACTCGTTCTGGTTGACGAGGTGGCGCAGGTAGGCGCGGCTGAAGCGGCGGCAGGCCGGGCAGGCGCAATCCTCGTCCAGCGGCCGTGGGTCGCGCGCGAAGCGGGCGTTCTTCAGATTGAGCCGGCCTTCCCACGTGAGCGCGCTGCCGGTGCGGGCGGTTCGGGTCGGGAGGACGCAGTCGAACATGTCGACGCCCCGCTCGATCACCTCGAGGACACCCTCGGGATCGCCGATGCCCATGAAGTAGCGCGGCGCATCGACCGGAAGGAGATCGGCGGCCCATGCCGTCGTCTCGAACATGACTCCGCGCGACTCGCCGATCGCGAGCCCGCCGAGAGCGTAGCCGTCGAAGTCCAGCTCGACCGTCTCGGCGATCGAGCGGCGGCGAAGCTCCGGGTCGGACGCGCCCTGGGCGATCCCGAAGACCAGCTGCCCGTCGGCGCGAGGGGCGGCGCGCTGGCGGCGCGCCCAGGCCGTCGTGCGACGGACGGCCTCCTCGAGGTCGCGCCGCGTCACCTCCACCGGCGCGCAGATGTCGAGACACATGGCGATGTCGGAGCCGAGCTTGGCCTGGATCTCCGCGACGAGCTCGGGCGTAAAGCGCGCGGCCTGGCCGTCGTAGACCGAGCGGAACGTGACGCCGTCGTCGTCGACGGCGGTGATCGTGTCCCGGAGCGAGAACACCTGGAAGCCGCCGGAGTCGGTGAGGATCGGCCCGTCCCACCCCATGAAGCGGTGGAGTCCGCCGAGCTCGGCGACGAGATCCTCGCCGGGCCGGAAATGCAGGTGGTACGTGTTCCCGAGCAGGATCGCGGTGCCGAGGGCGCGGAGCTCGTCCGGGTCGACCGTCTTCACGGTCCCCTTCGTCCCGACCGGCATGAAGGCGGGTGTCGGGACGTCGCCGTGCGCCGTTCGGAGGACACCGGCGCGTGCCGCGCCCTCCCTCGCCGTGACGTCGAAAGGGGCCATGGGCCGAGCGTAGCCTCGACCTACGCGGCCCGGTCCGTTTCAGCGGCGCCAGGTGCCAGGCACCGGACGGCGCCCGTCCGGACATGTCCTGTCCCGTGCCTGTCCAGTGCCAGGCACTCGACGAGGTACTCGAGGCGACCGTTGCGGACACCGCCGGTGCCAGGCACCGGCCCTGGCCGTTACGGACGGGCTCGCCGTTCGTACAGGGCCGCCGGGAAGCGCGGATCGTCTCGGTCGCCGCGGTGCTCGAATCCGAGCTGCTCGTAGTAGCCGCGAATCCTGTCGCTGTCCCGCATGCAGTCGAGGCGAAGGTACCGACGGCCCGCGGCTGCCCGCCTGCCGGTCGGCCCACTCGACGATCGCCTCGCCGAGACCCCGCACGGCGAACATGCGGCGGATCGCGAGCTTGTGGACGTACGCCGCATCAGGGGGCTGCTCGCCCCAGAAGAACGGGTCGTCCCAGAGAAGCGTCACCGTCGCGGCGGGCTCGCCGTCCACCTCCACGATGTACAGCTCACCGCGCTCGATCCGCTGCGCGAGCTCGTCCTGAGGAAAGGGCAGCGGCCACTGGTCATAGCCGAGCGTGGCCACGTATACGGTCGCCTCGTCGAGGATCGAGCCGGCCGCCTCGACGTCGGCGTGCGTGGCTCGGCGCACGTTCACAGCACGAGCATGGCGTCGCCGAACGAGTAGAAGCGGTACCGCTTCTCGATCGCGACGCGGTACAGCCGGCGCGTCTCCTCCACGCCGACGAACGCCATCACGAGCGCCAGCAGCGTCGAGCGAGGCAGGTGGAAGTTCGTGAGGAGCGCATCGGTGCGGCGGAACTCGAACCCCGGCGTGACGAACAGCTCCGTTCGTCCGGACAGCGGGCCGCCACATGCAAGTGTCTCGAGCACACGGACCGTGGTCGTGCCCACCGCGAGCACGCGGTCGGCGGCGCGAATCCGCGCCCACGCGTCCGGCGCCACGGAGTAGCGCTCGCCGTGGAGCCGGTGCTCGCGGAGGTCGTCCACCGCGACCGGCCGGAACGTGTCCAGGCCGACGTGGAGCGTCACGCGCTCGAGGTCCAACCGCTCCAGCAGCTCCGGCGTGAAGTGCAGGCCGGCTGTGGGCGCCGCCGCCGAGCCCTCCTCCCGCGCGTAGACCGTCTGGTAGCGCTCCGGGTCGGCGAGCGGCTCGGTGATGTAGGGCGGGAGCGGTGTCTCCCCGGCCGGCTCGCCGTGCAGCCGCAGGCGCCACCGGCCCTCGCCGAGGTGCTCGAGCAGCTCGACCGGGCCGTAGCGGGAACCCGGCCGCAGCCGTCGCGTCGGGCGAGCCAGCCCTTCCCAGAGGCCGTCCTCGGCGAGCCGCTCGAGCAGGAGCACCTCCCCTTTTGGCCGCTCGATCGGGATTCGCGCCGGGACCACGCGCGTGTCGTTGACGACGACGAGCTCGCCGCCCGAAAGGACGTCCGGCAGCTCTGCGAACCTCCGGTGATCAACGCTCTGGGACACGCGCTCGTAGACCAGCAGTCGCGACTCGTCGCGGCGCGCCTCGGGATGCTGAGCAATCAGCGCGGGCGGAAGGTCGTAGTCGAGCTCGCTGACCCTCATCCGCCGGCAACGCTACCCTTGCCGGGCATGGACGACAGCGCGATCGAGCGCGCGAAGGAACGGATCGAGCAGCGGGCCGACTCCGCTGCGATCGACGCGCTGCTCGAGCGGGCGCGAACGAACCTCGAGGCGCTCGTCGCGGCCGCGGACGAGGCGACGGCTGGCCTGCCGGACAGCGTCGACGACGCCGTCCGGAGCGGGCTGCGCGACCAGGTCGCGCCCGTCGCGCGCAACCTCGCGGAGATCCGTGGGCTGATGAACCAGCTGATTCGGCGCCTCGAGCGGCTCGAGGGCGACAGCGCCGCCGAGCGCCACGCCCGCGTGGACGACCTGGCGCTGCTCGTCGACCTGATCTCCGCCGGCTGGAAGGGCGTGGACGCCCGGCTCGGTCGCATCGAGTCGATCGTCACGCGCTTGGAGCAGGGCCTGCAGGAACGCGGCGGGGCGATCGTCTACCGGATCGAAGACCGCCGCCCCGACGCGGCGAACGGCCCCTAGGTCACCGCGAGCAGGATCGCCGCGCAGGCTGCCCACGCGGCCATGCAGACGAGGATGGGCACGTCGCGAAGGAGCACTTCCTCGGGCTCTTCCCCCAGATCCTGGCGATGGACGAGGAGCAGGTACCGGAAGACGCCGAAGACGACGAACGGGATCGTCACCATCATCGCCTTCGAATCGCGGGCGGTGAACGTGTAGAGCGAGTACGAGATCACCGTGGACGCGGCGACGATGGAGACAAGCTGGTCGACCAGCGCGAGCGAATAGCCCTCCAGCACCGGCCGTCCCGGCGTCGCCTCCGCGCCGACCAGCACGAGCTCACCGCGGCGTTTCGCAAGCGCGAGAAAGAGGGCGAGCAACGCGGTGCAGAGGAGGAGCCAGGGAGAGATGCGAACGTGCACGGCGGCGGCGCCGGCCGCGGCGCGCACGACGAAGAGGCCGGAGATCGTCATCACGTCGATCAGGACGACGTGTTTGAGCGACAGCGTGTACGCCGCCTGCAGGGCAACGAATCCGGCGAGGAAGGCGAGCGAGACGAGCCCGAGCGGCGCGACGAGCGCGACTGCGACGGCGAGCAGCGCCGCAGCGAGCACGTATGCCGCCCGCGGCGTGATCTCTCCACGCGCGATCGGCCGCGCCCGCTTGACCGGATGCACGCGGTCGTGCGGAGCGTCGCGGACGTCGTTGACGAGATAGGCCGCGCTGGAGGCCGCGCAGTACGCCGTGAACGCTGCGAGCGCGTCGAGCCACCGCCACCCGTCGCCCAGCTGCGCGGCGAAGACGATCCCCGCGAAGAGGAGGAGGTTCTTCGTCCATTGCCGCGGACGCAGCGCGATCCACACCGCTCGCGCGAGACTCCGCCGCGGCGGCAGCTCGAGGACTCGAGCCGTCTCGGGAAGCGTCATGCGCCGGATGGTAGAGCCGCGGCGACGCCTGTTACGACTCGGTCGGCAGCACGAGCTCGAACCGGCTGCCCTTGCCCGGCTGGGATTCGAGCTCGATCCGCCCGCCCAGTGCGAGGGCGAGCTCGCGCGCGATCGCAAGCCCGAGGCCCGTCCCGGAGTTGTCGCGCGACCAGAACGGGCGGAAGATCCGTTCGCGCTCCTGCGGCGAGATGCCGGGCCCGGAGTCGTCGACGGCGACGGAGATACAGCCGTTCTCGGCGGCCAGCCCGAGCTCGACGCGTCCCCCGTCCGGCGTCCAGCGGAACGCGTTCGAGAGCAGGTTCGAGATGATCTGGAGGACGCGGTCTCCGTCCGAGACGATCGTCGGCGCCGCCTCGAAGCGCTTGTCGTACGCGATCCCGCGGCGGCGCGCCTCCTCGCCGAAGGCGGCGTAGGCCTGATCGCAGAGACGGCCCATGTCGACCTCTTCCTGCAGGAGCGTGAAGCGGTTCGCTTCGAGCTTGGCGAGGTCGAGGATGTCGCCAACGAGCCGGTCGAGCCGGGAGGCCGCCGCGGCGATCACGTCGAGGGAGGCGGCGCGGACCTCGGGATCGTCCGCGACACCTTCCCGAAGCGCGTCGACGTGGCCGCGGATCGCCGTCAGCGGCGTCCGTAGCTCGTGCGAGACGCTCATCAGGAAGTTCCGCTCCTGTTGCTCGGCCTCCGAAAGGCGGGCGGCCATCTCGCGGAACCGGTCGGCCAGGTGTCCGATCTCGTCGCCGCCTCGGACCTCCGGAACCTCGACGTCGTACCGCCCGCGCGCAACCTTGTCGGCCGCCGACGAGAGCGCGAGCACCGGCTTGGTGATCCGGCGGGAGAGATACCACCCGAGCAATCCGGCGATCACGATCCCTCCGAAGAAGGCGACGGCCAGCCGCTCGACCAGCGTGATCAGGCGCTCGTTGAGCTCGGTTTTCGGCTTGGCGACGACGAGGTCGCCGAACTGCACGCTCTTGCTCTTCCCGGCGGACAGCCTGAGCGGATTCGCGACCGCGACGTACCGCCGGTCGCTCTCAGGGGGCGTGAACTCGAAGGTGATCTGGCGGTCGGACTGCCAGTTGGCGAGATATGTGCGGGGCAGCAGGCGGAGGCCGCAGGGCCGCTTCGCCTCGGGGCAGACGCTCAGGCCGATGTAATAGAGGCGCGCCCCGGTCGCCTTCTCGAGCTTGGCCGCCGCGAACCTCGGCGCGGCGCCGTTCTCCTTGTTCGCCTGTTCCTGATACAGCTCGGTCAGGCCGATGGCGTCACGACGGAGCTCTTCCTTCAGCCGGTCCTGGACGTAGCTCTGGAAAAGGCGCAGCGCGATCACGGAGGCGATCAGCCCGCTCACGACGATGCCGAGGAGGAAGAGCGCCGGCAGCCGGAAGCGCAGCGACCTGAACATGAGCGCTCGCCGCTAGGCGCTCACCGCGTCCCGTGCGGGGCCGACCTTGTAGCCGACACCCCAGACGGTGACGATCGGCGACGCGTCGCCGAGCTTGCGGCGGAGTTGGCGCACGTGGACGTCCACAGTGCGTGTGTCGCCGGCGAACGTGTATCCCCAAACGCGCTCGAGCAGCTGGTCGCGGGTGAGGACCAGGCCGCGATGGTCGAGCAGCTCCCAGAGCAGGTCGAACTCCTTGGGCGCGAGCTGGATCTCCTCCTCCCCGACCTTGACCTCGCGGCGGCCGGCGTCGACGAAGAGGTCGCCGTGCGTGATCGTGTCGCTCTCGCGCATCTTGCGGTCCGGAGTCGCGCGGCGCAGGATCGACTTCACCCGCGCGACGAGCTCGCGCGGATTGAAGGGCTTGGTCATGTAGTCGTCCGCGCCGACCTCGAGGCCGATGATCTTGTCGACGTCCTCGTCACGGGCGGTCAGCATCAGGATCGGGATGTCGGACTTCTGGCGGATGCGGCGGCAGATCTCGATGCCGTCGATGTCCGGCAGCATCAGGTCGAGGACGATCAGCGACGGCTGGGCCGAGGCGACGGCCGCGAGCGCCTCCGTGCCGTTGGCGGCCGTGCGGACGTCGTAGCCGGCGTTCTTGAGGTAGAGCGCCACGAAGGACGCAATCGAGGCCTCGTCCTCGACGACCAGCACCGATTGCGTCGTCTGAGCCACTAGGGCGAAGGGGAGGAAGCGTTGAGCGCGAACGAGATCTGGTCCGGAAGGATCGGGACGTAATCGCTCCCGTTGACCGAGTACGACCCGTCGTCCAGCGTTCCTTCTCCGTTGAGGGTCACCTGCCCGCGACCCACGACCGAGAGGTTCACTCCGCGTCCTACCACCTTGATCCGGAAGGCACCGCCGATCAGCCGGAAACGGATCTTCGTCCCGTACCAGGCCGTGGTCGTATCGCTGCGCTCGCGTCTGATGTCATCGCTCGACATCGACACGATCGGGCCGGTGCCGTCGTCAGGATTGGGATCGGTGATGATCACCCTGCCGCGCGCGAAGCTGCCGATCACGCCGCCCCTCGCGTTCACCCAGAAGGTGCCGCGCCCGTCCTGGACGGAAAGCGTGCCGTCGGCCATGCCGCGCGGCGTAGCCGCCCCGAGGGACGGCAACAGAAGCGCCACGAGGGCAGCGATGGGCAAAAGCCGCTTCATCCGCTTCCCAGTATCGACCTTCCTGTTGTGCGCCGCATAAGGCGAAAGTAAAGGAATGGTAAGCGCACCGGGGCCGCTCGCGGAGCCCTCTACCCTGGCGGCATGACGGGTCTCGCGCTCCTCGGCGTCGCGGCCGCACTCGCCTCCGGAGCTCGCGACGGCGCGCCCCGTCTGGTCGATCTGCGCGTGGACAGCGGACCGGCCCCGTTCGCAGGTGATCGTCGCCTTCTGTCAACAGTGAGCCCGAACCACGACGGCCTTCGCGACGCCGCGGTTGTGCGCTTTCGTCTGGCTGCGCCTGCACGTGTCCGGCTAGAAGCGGTCGCGACGCAGATGGTGCGGGCAGGCCGCCGCGGAACGACGGTCGTGTGGGGGACTGAGCGGCGCTTCGCGGCCGGGCCGGGCCGGCTGTCGTGGCGGCCGACGGCGAAGACGCAGCCGCGGACCTACATCCTGCGGTTGACGGTGACCGGTGCCAACGGCTCCCGGCGCGTCTACGGCGCTTACGGCCCGTCGGGACGACCCGATGCCCCGGTCGTCCGTGTCCAGGGGATCGATGCGGGATTCACGCGCCGGAGCTACGCACCCGGAGAGTCCGCCGAGTTGCGGCTGGCGACCGACGCGCGCTCGCTGCGGCTGCAGGTGTTCGCCTACCGCTCCCCCGGGCGCCCGAGCGAGCAGGATCTGCGGACGAGCGGCCTGGCGATGACCGGGCCGATCCCGGTCGACTGGAGCGCGCACGGCAACAGGCCCGCGCTGCTGCGAGTCGTACGTGCGGGGGACTGGCCCAGCGGCCTGTACTTCCTGCGAGCCGTCGCCGCCGACGGACGTGTCGGCTACGCGCCCTTCATCGTCCGGCCGCGGCGGCTCGGCACCGAGCGCGTCGGCGTCGTGCTCGCCACCAACACCTGGGCGGCCTACAACTTCGAGGACGCGGACGGGGACGGCTGGGGCGACTCCTGGTACGTGACCGCGCGTCACCGAAGCGTCGACCTGCAGCGTCCGTTTCTCGACTTCGGCGTCCCATTCCGGTTCCACGACTGGGATCTCGAGTTCATCTCCTGGCTGAACCGGACCGGGAAGCGCGTCGACTTCCTGTCGGACGACGACATCGAGCGCCTCAGCGGTACAGAACTCGCGCGCCGCTACGACCTCCTCGTCTTCCCCGGCCACGAGGAGTACGTCACGAGGAACGCGTACGACGCGATCGAGCGCTTCCGGAACGCGGGGGGCAATCTCGCCTTCCTCGCAGCGAACAACCTCTACCGGCGCGTGACGCGGCAAGGCGAGCGTCTCATTCGCGGGCCGCTCTGGCGGAAACTGGGACGGCCCGAGTCGGCGCTCGTGGGCGTCCAGTACGTGGGCTCGAATCACGGCGGGAACCAGGCGGGGTACGAGGTGACGGGCGCGACTGTCGCGCCCTGGGCCTTCGCGGGCACGGGATTGTCCGACGGAGACGTCTTCGGGCAGTACGGGATCGAGATCGACGCACGGACGGCGACGTCCCCGCGCGGGATCCAGTTGCTCGCCCGCATACCGGAGCTACTCGGTCCGGGCCGGTCGGCCGAGATGACGTACTACGAGACGCCTGCCGGCGCGAAGGTCTTCGCCGCCGGCTCGCTCAACTTCGCGGCGTCGCTCAATCGGCCCGAGGTCGCGCGCCTGCTCGAGAACGTCTGGACGCGCCTGAGCCGGCCATAGCCATTTGGACGCGCCCGCTGCCTGGCACCGGCTATGCCCGCGCCGGACCATCCGCATGGCCGTTTCGGACGCGCCCGATGCCTGGCACCGGCTATGGCCGCGCCGGACGGTCCGCATGGCCGTTTCCGGCACGTCCGGTGCCTGGCACCAGCGACGGCCCTGCAGGACGGTCCGCCGACATTCCCCGCCATGTCCAGTGCCTGGCACCAGCGATGTCCCGGAAGGACCGTCCGATGCCGAAGCGAATATGTGCCCTATGACGTCCGAGGCCCGATCGGAACGCACCGCGAAACTCCTGATCGCCCGCCTCGACGCGCTCGCGCGGACGGCTGATCAGCTCCCGCATCCCGACGTCGAGCGCCTCGTCGAACTCGCCTCGGTCGCCACAATGCGTGCCGTCGCCCTCGAGCTGCTCGACGCCGAGCGGGCCGAGGCGATCTGGCAAGAGGCGCACGCGCGTCATCCTGCGCTACGCGAGGTCGAGATCGAGCTCCCGCCGGCGCTCGCGGCCTAGTACTCGTAGAAGCCCGCGCCGGACTTCCGGCCGAGCCGGCCCTGCTCCTGCATCTCGACCAGGCGCTCGGGCGGAGCCATCCGCTCCTCGCCGAGCATGCCGTGCAAAGCCTCTGACGCGTGGACGTGCACGTCGATCCCGATCAGGTCCAGGAGGGCGCAGGGGCCAAGCGGCCACCCTGCACCGGTGGTCATCGCCCTGTCCATGTCCTCCGGGCGAACGTTCGCCTCGTCGAGCACGCGTACGCAGTCGTTGAGGAGTGGGATCAGGATGCGGTTGACGATGAAGCCCGGGGTGTCGTTGCAGACCACGGGCTGTTTGCCGGCCCCGGCAGCCCAGCCGAATGCGGCCCGGACGGCGTCGTCGGAACTCTCGGGCGTCCGCACGATCTCGACAAGCGGCAGGACGGGCGCCGGATTGAAGAAGTGCATGCCGACGACTCGTTCCGGTTGCTCAGTCGCCGCGGCGATCTCCCGGACCGAGAGCGCGGACGTATTCGTCGCCAGGACCGCGTCGGGCCGCGTGACGCGGTCGAGCTCAGCGAACACCTCCCGCTTGAGGTCGAGCTCTTCGAGCACTGCTTCGATGACGAGGTCGCAGTCGGCGAGCTCGGCGAGCTCGGTCGTGAGGACGAGACGACCAAGTGCGGCGTCCTTCTCGGCGGCCGTCAGGCGTCCCTTCTCGACTCCACGGCCGAGGTAACGCTCGATCGTCGCCCGACCCCGCTCGCCGAGCTCCTGACTGATCTCGCGCCCAACCGTCTCGTGTCCGGCCTGGACGCTGATCTGCGCGATCCCGGCACCCATCGTCCCGAGCCCGACGACCCCGACCTTCCGGATCTCCACGGCGCGGGAGCCTACTGGGCCTTCTGCGCGAGGATCCAGAGGAAGCGAGTTTCGCCGTGCCCCTCCTCGTGCATTGCGACGATCTCATCCAGAACGAGCTCGAAGCCGGCCTCACGAACGAGGCGCCGGTTCGTGTCCGCGTCGTAATGGCTGAAGAACATCGGTGCTCCGAGCCAGTCCTCCTCGATCGCGCCGGGCGTGTCGCCGGTTCCGAGCGAGCAGAGGAGGAAGCCCCCGCCGCGGAGCCAGCCGGCGATCCGCGCGAGCAGATCGGGATGCTCGTCCCGCGGGATATGAGTCAGCGTGAGAATCGCGACGACGGCGTCGAACGACGATGCCGCGACGTCGAGCTCCGTGTAGTCGGCCTGGATGAAGCTCGCCTCCGGGACGTGGTGGCGTGCGAGCTCGATCTGCGCGGCGGAGATGTCGACACCGGTCAGGCGGTGCCGCTTGGCGAGCTCGCGCCCGACCGGAACGCCGCGGCCGCAGCCGAGCTCGAGCACGTCGGCGCCGTCGGGAAGGCGCGCGTCGAGCTCCCGTACGAACCGCATGGCCGGGTTGCCCTCGATCTTCCACGCCGCGTAGCGCAGAGCGATCTGGTCGTAGCCGCGGGCGACGAGCCCCTTCGGATCGGCCACGTCCGTAACGGCCGGGTCGCCTGAAGGTCTTCCCCCGGGGGTCCCCCCTCTGTTCTCCCCCACGGGTCCAGCGTAACGCGGCTCGGCGCAGGCTGGTGTGCCGAATGTGTGTCGGAAGCGCGACGCCGCTACTGCAGGCGCTCGATCACCGCGGCGATCGCCTGGCCGAAGCCGATGCACATCGCAGCGATCCCGTACCGGGCGTCGCGGCGCTCGAGCTCGCTCACGAGCGTCGCGGTGACGCGAGCGCCGGTCGCGCCCAGGGGGTGCCCGAGTGAGATCCCGCCGCCGTTGGGATTGACATCCTCCCAGCGCTCCGTCAGGCGCGTGTCGCGCATGAACTGGAGCGGCACCGATGCGAACGCCTCGTTGACCTCGATCACGGCCATGTCCTCCCAGGACAGGCCGGCGCGCTCGAGCGCCCGCTCGCAGGCCTGCGGGTTCCCGTGCAGCATTCGGTACGGGTCGACGCCGGCGAGCCCGAAGGACACGAATCGCGCCCGCGGCGTCAGATCCAGCCGCTCGACGGCTCGTTCGCTGGCAACGAGCACCGCCGCCGCGCCGTCGCAGATCTGGCTCGAGTTTCCGGCCGTCACCTTCCCGTCGGGAACGAATGCCGGCTGCAACGCGGCGAGCGCCTCGGCGGACGTGTCGGCTCGCGGCGTCTCGTCGACCGCGAAGAGCACGCCGACGTGCGGGTTCGCCAGCTCGATCGGCACGATCTCGTGCTCGAACCTTCCGCCGTCGATCGCGGCGAGGGCGCGGCGGTGCGACTCGAGCGAGTACGCGTCCAGCTCCTCGCGCGTCAGCCCCCACTCGTCCGCGATCACCTCGGCCGAGATCCCCTGTGGGACGATCTGCCAGCGGTCGAGCACCTCTGCGGAGACGTCGCCACCGTTCGACCCCATCGGCACCCGCGACATCATCTCCACGCCCGCCGAGACGACGACGTCCAGCTGGCCCGCCCAGATCGCCGCGGCCGCGTTGAAGTTCGTCTGCATGGAGGAACCGCACTGCCGGTCGACGGTCGTGCCGCAAACCGTCTCCGGCCAACCGGCGGCAAGCGGCACCATCCGCCCGATGTTCCAGCCCTGCTCGCCGATCTGCGTCACGCAGCCGAGCTGGACGTCCTCGATCTCGCCCGGATCGAGCTCGTTCCGCGCGACGAGGGCGTTCAGCACCTGTGCCGCGAGCTCGTCGCCACGGATCTTCGAGAGCGTGCCGTTCTTCCTCCCGATCGGGGAGCGAACCGCATCGACGATCAGGGCATCGGACATCTCGCGTCTAGACTAGCCCTCGTGGCCGCAACCGCCACCGAACGGCCGCTTTTCATCGCCGGCGAATGGGTCGAGACCGGCAATTGGCTGGAAGTGCGTTCGCCCTATTCGAACGAGGTGGTCGGCCGCGTCGCCAGGGGAGGCGCGGAGGAAGCACGTCGCGCGATCGACGCCGCCGAGCAGGCGATGCACGACCCGCTGCCGGCGCACAAGCGCGCCGAGATCCTCGTGAAGGTGGTCGCCGGGCTCGCCCGTCGCCACGAGGAGGCCGCGCAGCTGATCTGCGCCGAGGCGGGCAAGCCGTTGAAGGCGGCACGCGTCGAAGCCTCCCGTGCGATGTCGACCTACACGTTTGCCGCGGTCGAGGCCCGGAAGCTGGCCGGCGAGATGGTGCCGATGGACGCCGCTCAGGCGGGCGAGGGAAAGCTCGCGTTCACGCTGCGCACGCCAATCGGGATCGTCGGCGCGATCAGTCCCTTCAACTTCCCCCTCAACCTCGTTGCCCACAAGCTGGCGCCGGCGCTCGCCGCCGGCTGCGCCGTCGTCCTCAAGCCGGCGAGCCAAACACCGCTCTCGGCCCTCCTGCTCGCCGAGCTCGCGGATGAGGCGGGGCTTCCGGCGGGCTGGATCAATGTCCTGGTCGGATCCGCGTCCGAGATCGGGGACGTGCTGATCGAGGACGAGCGTGTCCGCGCGCTCACGTTCACCGGGTCCGGCGCGGTCGGCTGGCGGCTGAAAGAGCGCGCGCCGAAGAAGCGGGTGAACCTCGAGCTCGGGAATGCGACTCCGGTGATCGTCGCGGCCGATGCCGATCTGGACGTGGCGGCGCAGAAGCTGGCGGCCAACGCGTTCTCGTTCGCCGGCCAGAGCTGCATCTCCGTCCAGCGGGTGTACGTCGAGCGCGCCGTCCGCGACAGGTTCGTCGAATCCTTCCTCCCTCGCGTCGAGGCGCTCAAGGTCGGCGACCCGGCCGACGACGAGACGGACGTGGGCCCCGTCATCGACGAGGATGCCCGCGACCGGATCCTCGAGTGGATCTCGGAGGCCGGCGGGGAGGTGCTGACCGGCGGCGACCTGGAGGACGGTCTCATCCGGCCGACGGTGATCGCGGATCCGCCTCGGGACGCGAAGGTCTCCTGCGAGGAGGTCTTCGGGCCCGTCTGCACAGTCACCGCGGTCGACTCGCTGCAGGAGGCCGTCGACCTCGCCAACGGGACCCGCTACGGGCTCCAGGCGGCGGTTTTCACGCCGCGAATCGATACGGCGCTCGGGCTCGCCCAGGCGCTCGAGTTCGGCGGCGTCATGATCAACGAGGCGCCGACCTTCCGGACGGACCAGATGCCCTACGGCGGCGTCAAGGATTCCGGAAACACCCGCGAGGGGCCTCGCTATGCCGTGCGCGAGTTGACGGAGGACCGCGTCGTCGTCATCGAGCTCTAGTTTCGGCCACGCTCAGGGGGGAACCCTGCCTCCGTGATCGGCCTCGTGCTCGCCCTCGTCGTCGTTGGGATCGTGATCACCTTCTTCGGGGGCTGGATCTTCGGGATCGTGATCGGCGTGGTCGCGCTGGCGCTGTTCGTGCTCTTCGTGCTCGGGTTCGGCCGCCGCGCCGCGAAGACGCAGCCGTAGCGTCACAGGGCCGCTGTTAGATTCCGCACGTGGCGCGGCCACCGTTCCTTCGCCGTGGCTCTGATCGGCAGGCGCCGCCGCACCAGGAGGCGCCGCCCCGCCGGTCCCTGCCCCATCCGGGCGTCCTGCGCCGGGAACGCCGGGCGCTGCTTCGCGCCCGCGAGGAACGCCTGCGCGATCTCGGCGGCCTGATGCTGGAGATGTACCGCCGCGACCAGTTCCGCCAGGACTTGCTCGTCGAGCGCTGCGACGAGCTGATCGCGCTCGACGACCGTCTGCAGGAGCTCGACACGCTGCTCGCGGCCGCCGTCTCGGTGCGCCGCGCCGCGCCGCCTGCCCGCTGCACATGCGGGGCGCCGCTGATCGGCGGTTCGCACTTCTGCGCGAACTGCGGCCGACCCGTGGTCGCGACCCCGCCGGTCGTCGCTTGCGCGAACTGCGGCGCCGCCGTGAGCGCGGATGCGAAGTTCTGCGCGGCCTGCGGCCACGTCGTCGGGCCCGAACAGCAGTCCGAGGCCGTGGCGGTCGAGCCTCAGGAAGAGCTGCTGGAAGCACTGCCCGCACCGCCCGAGCGGCTGGACAACGGAGGATGACCGCCGCGCCGACTCGGGGCGAACCGCCGGGGCCGCACTGCCCGCGCTGCGGCGCGCCCTACGGCCCCAACCAGGAGTACTGCCTCGAATGCGGGCTCCGGCTCGGCGGCAACCGTAGCCTCGTGAGAACGCTCGAGGCCGCGTGGCGGGAGCGCTTCAGCTCCTACCCGGGTGACTGGATCTGGCCGGTGCTGCTCGGCCTCGTCATCGCAGTCGCCGGCGCGACAGCTGCGATCGTCCTTGGCGCCTCGGGCGGTGGCGGCGGACCGACGATCGTCGCGACCAAAGGCGGACCGCCGCATTCGCCAACCGCGCCGCCGGCGACCGAGACGGTCGCTCTGCCGACCGTCCCGTCCGGGACGCCGACCGAAACCTCCCCGCCGTCCACACCGACGTCAGCGCCGCCCGCGACGACGGGGCCGTCGCCCAGCGCACCGGGCTCGCTGACGTCCTGGCCCGCCTCGCAGAACGGATTTACGGTCGTGCTCGAGTCCGTCCCCACCAGCGCAGGCCGCTCGTTCGCGCTCGCGCGGGCGCGGGCTGCAGCGCGCGCCGGCCTGCCGAAGGTAGGAGTGCTCGACTCCGGCCGGTATTCGAGCCTCCATCCCGGTTACTTCGTCGTCTTCAGCGGCATCTACGGGACGCGCAGTGAAGCCGATCGGGCGCGAGTAACGGCGAGCGCGAAGGGGTATCCAGCAGCGTATGCACGGGAAATCAGGCGATGATTGTTTTCTTCGCAGACAACCATGGTGCGGACTTTGTAACAGCGCCTCCGAAGCTATAGACTCCGCGCGGGATCTGGCCCCGTCCGACGATTTACCGCCGCTTAACAAAGCTTCGCGGCGCATTAACAGGGAGAAAGGGATACTGTGATCGAGGAGTACGCCGCTCACTTACAGGCCTGCATGTATCAATACTCGAGAGCCATCTACAGGTCGATTAAGGACCTGATCGACCCGTATGTGGCGCCGGACGTCCAGCTCGAGTACCGGCGCGCCGTCCTCGATCAGTGCGAGCAGACGATGGAGCGGCTCGCCAAGGATCCCCTCTATTTCGCCCGCCCCGATCGAGCGCTCTTCCAGGACATTCGGCGGTATTTCCCCATTACGGCACAGGCCGAGGTCGCGTGGGCCGTCCAGGAGGGCGTGAACGCGGCGGTCTCCTTCATCGAGGAGCAGATCGAGGCCGGGGCGCTCGACGGGGGTGTTGCGCGTTGCCGCGCGACGACGCGCAAGGGCAAGCCGTGCCAGCGTACTCCCCTTCCCGAGCGCGACTACTGCCCGTCGCACCAGCACCTTGAGCGCTCGCAGGTCGCGGCGTAGTCAAGTATGCGCGGCTGCCTACTAGTCAGCTAGCGCGTCGCAGCTCAACCGCCGAGGGCACCGCCTTTCCGCGGGAGTCTCGAAGCGACACGGCCGACGCGGCCACGTCCGGTGCCTGGCACCCCACGCGGCCCGAAAGGCCGCGGCCAAGACAGCCACGGCCGGTGCCTGGCACCGGACGTGACCGCTGCGGCCAACGCGGACTTGGACGATGCGGCCAACATGGAAAGCAGCGGCGTGGACCGCGGAGGCAAACGCATGAGAACTCGCCCCGGCGCCATGTGGCACCGAGAACCGATCCTTGCCCGATGCGTCCACTCGAGCCACGGCCGGTGCCTGGCACGTGACGCGGCTGTAACAAACCTGTGCCGAACGGCTCGCCGCGGCGTCCGCCGACGCCTGAGCGAGCTACCGTCGATGCGTGGCGCGCCCCCGTCGCTATCTCGCAGCCGGCGCGTGGTACCACATCACGACGCGCGGCAACAACAAGGAGCTCTGCTTCCTGGACGATGACGACCGCCGCGTCTTCCTCCACCAGCTTCGCCGCGTGACGCGCCGGTACGGCTGGCGCCTCCACGCTCGCTGCCTGATGGGCAACCACTACCACCTCGTCGTCGAGACGCCAGAGCCGAATCTCTCGGCCGGCATGCGCGATCTCAACGGCGAGTACGCCCGCGCCTTCAACGCGGTCCACGGACGCTGCGACCACGTCTTCGGCAAGCGCTTTTCCTCGAGACTGATCGAGACGGAAGAGCATCTCGAGACCGCGCTGGAGTACATCCTGCAGAACCCCGTCGCGGCCGGCCTCGTTGCGAACGCCGACGATTGGTCGTGGACCTGGATTCGCGGCCGCCGCCGTTCGATAGATTCGCAGACGCGTGTCGCACGACACCGACAAGCTGATCCGCCAGCTCTCGCTCGTCGCCTTCCTCATGGCCGAGCGGCGTCCACTGACCGCCAGGGACGTCAAGTCGAACGTCGAGGGCTACCAAGAGATGTCGGACGAGGCCTTCGCGCGCCGGTTCTACTCCGACCGCGCCGAACTCGTCGCGCTCGGCGTCCCACTCGAATCGCAGCGGGACGAGTTCACCGGCGAGGAGCTCTACACGCTTCGATCCGAGAACTACTTCCTGGACGAGCTCGAGCTCGACGACGACGAGCTCGCCGCCCTCCAGACCGCGCTCTACCTGCTCGAGGGGAAGTTCGCCTACGCCGAGCCGCTTCGCCTTGCGCTCCAGAACCTCGCGCTGGGCCGTCCCGGTTTCGCCGGGGGCGCCACCGACACGGCGGTCCGCGTCGAGGTGCTCGACCCGGACTACTCACCCGAGATGCCGGGACGGCTGGGCAAGCTCGAGGGCGCGATCTCGAAGCAGCGCACGATCAAGTTCCCGTACTTCTCGATCTCCCGAAATCGCCAGACCGAACGGACGGTCAACCCGTACGGACTGCTCTCCGACAACGGCAGCTGGTACGTGATCGGACACGACCTCGACCGGAAGGACATCCGCACGTTCCGCGTCTCGCGGATCCGCGGCGACATCCGCTTCGCCACCCGGCGGGAACGCGACTTCCGCATCCCGTCCGACTTCGACATCGATGCCTTCCGGGGCCGGGCCCCCTGGCAGATCGGCGACGCCGTGGGCGAGGCGCGGATCGAGCTCGCAGGCGACACCGCGTGGTGGGTCATGCGCAGCTTCGGCAACGCCGGGCGGCTCGACGACGGCGCCTTCGTCACCGAGTACTCCGCGATCCCGCTGCTGACCTCGTGGATCCTCCGCCAGGACGGACGGGCGATCCCAGTCGACCCGGACGAGCTACGGCGAGACGTCGCGGAAAGCCTGCGGCGTGTCCGCGACGCCCACCACGGGGCGCCGCCGGCACCGGCGGCCGAAGCGACCCGGACGGATGCGGACGGCATCGGCGAGCGGCCTGCCGGGCCCGTGGCGCCCGAACGTTTCGCCGTGCTCCAGGCGCTGCTGGCGTATCTGCTCGCGGCCTGCGGCGACGAGCGCGACGCCCAGATCCCCGCCCGGGAGATCGTGGAGCGGTTCCACATCCCCGAGGATGAGCTCGAGGAGCACCTCTCGCTGCTCAACCTCGTCAACTTCGGCGGCGGCTGCTACACGGTCTACGCCGAGCTGGACGGCGACCTGGTGCGCGTCGACAAGGAGCTCTACGGGGACACCTTCCGGCTGGCGCCACGGCTGACGCCGCTTGAGGCCCGGGCGATCCGGCTTGCGCTCGAGTTCGTCGGCCCGATGATCGCCGCGGACGCGCACACCCCGCTCGATCGCGTCCGGCGCAAGCTCGAGGAGACGTTCGGCCAGTTCGAGCTCGCTCAGACACCGCAACCGCAGGTCTCGTCCGAGGAGGAGGAGCTGATCTCGACCTTCAGCCGCGCGAGCCGCGAGCACAAGCTCGTCGAGATCGAGTACCAGAAGGAGGGCGAGCAGACGTACTCTGAGCACATCGTCGAGCCATACAAGCTCGAGCGGTCCCTTCCCTACTGGTACGTCCATACCTGGGACCGCACCCGCGACGGCGAGCGGAGCTTCCGGCTCGACCGGATGCGGACCGCGACGCTCACGGACGATGCGTTCGAGCCGCGCGAGGGCTTCGAGCCGACGCGGCTCGGCGACGCTCGCTCCGCCAAGGTGCTCTACACGAAGGTGGTCGCCCGCTGGGCGGTCGAGCGTGGAGCCCGCCCGCTCAAGAACGGAATGGCGCTCGCCGAGATGCCCGTCGGCAGCGCGGAATGGCTGGTCGGCGAGATCCTCTCCTACCGCGGCGAAGCGATCGTGCTCGAACCTGACGACCTCCGCCGCCGGATCGGAACTCGCGCCCGCGAGCTCGCTTCGGAGCTCGGGGTCTCGCGGCTGCGCGTCAAGACCTAGCGTCCAGCCGACCGACCGTCGACCGGGCGTGTTCGCGGAGGAGATCGTCGTCCGAGTCCAGAAACGGGGCGGCGCGCTCGCTGTCCTCGGCCAAGCCCACGTTGCCGAGCGCGACCAGCGCGTTGCGGCGGAGGTAGCGCGGGTCGTTCTTCGGGACGTACAGGCGGTCGTAGCGACGCACAAGCTCGTCACCGTCTCCGGCGAGCCACTCGACGAGCGAGACGTGCGGCGTTGCGTCCGCCGGCGGAGCCGTTCCCGCCCGCCGTTTCTCGACGCCGCGATTCCAGGGACAAACGTCCTGGCAGATGTCGCAGCCGTAGACCTGCGCGCCGAGCTCGGCGCGGTACTCCTCCGGAATGGGACCGGGCGCCTGGGTCCAATAGGAGAGGCACTTCGTCGCGTCCACCGTTCCCGGCTCGTCCAGCGCGCCGGTCGGGCAGGCCTCGATGCAGAGCGTGCACGAGCCGCAGTCGAGCTCGAGCGGAGGCGTCGACTCGATCTCGACGTCGGTCACGAGCGTCCCGAGGACGACCCATGACCCGTGCCGTCGGGTGATCAGCATCGTGTTCTTGCCATAGAAGCCGACGCCCGAGCGGGCGGCGGCCTCGCGGTCGACGTGCTGGTTCGCGTCGACGAACACACGGTAGGAGCCGCCGAGCCGCCGGCCGAGCTCGTCCAGCCGCTCGCGGAGCACGGCGTAGCCGTCGTACCACGTGTAGCGGGCGAGGCGGCCCTCGCCGTTCCTCAAGGGCGGCTCCTCGGCGTAATAACAATGCGCCGCGGACACGACGGTCCGGGCGCCGGGAAGCAGCGTCTCCGGATGGCAAGAGGTCTCCGGCTGCGCCATCGTGAAGCGCATGTCCGCGAAGAGCCCGCGCGCGCGACGGTCGCGGATGTGCCGCTCGGTGTCGGCGTAGGCCGTGGCCGGCGTCGCCCCGACGACGTCGAGTCCGAGCTCCTCCCCCAGCTGCGCCAGCTCGGCAGCCGTCATGCGACGATTGTGCCTGTGAAGGCCGTTCGTATCCACGAGGACGGCGGGCCTGAGGTCCTGCGCTACGAGGACGCCCCCGACCCGGTGCCGGGCGCGGGAGACGTCCTGATCGAGCTTCGCGCGGCGTCTCTGAACCATCTGGATCTGTGGGTGCGCAAGGGCCTCCCGTCGGTGCCGAAGCCGCGGATCCTCGGGGCAGACGGGGCCGGAATCGTGGTCTCGGGGGAGGGTGTCGAGCCGGGGTCGCCGGTGGTGATCAATCCCGGCCTCGACCACGGAGACGGGCGGATCTCGGTCGTCGGCGAGCACTCGGACGGCACGCATGCGGAGCTGATCGCGGTTCCCCGCGAGCAGGTGTACGCCCTTCCCGACGGAATCGGGTTCGAGGAGGCTGCGGCATTCCCTCTCGTCTTCGAGACGGCCTACCGGATGCTCGTCACGAAGGCGGGACTCCAGGCGGGCGAGTGGGTACTGATCTGGGGGATCGGCAGCGGAGTCTCGACGGCGGCGCTCGCGCTCACGAAGGCGCTCGGCGCACACGCGATCGTGACGTCCTCGAGCCCCGCGAAGCTCGAACGGGCGCGGGAGCTCGGTGCCGACGCGGCGTTCGATCACGAGCGGGACGACGTCGTCGCCGGGGTCAAGGAGATTTGTGGCGGCGCGCACGTGGTCGTCGAGCACGTCGGCGAGGCGACGTGGTCTCGCTCGCTGAACGCCGCCCTACCATCCGGCCGCATCGTCGTCTGCGGCGCGACGTCGGGGGCGAACCCGCCCGCGCAGCTCCACCGGCTTTGGTGGAAGCAGCTGACCGTGTACGGCTCGACGATGGGCTCGCGGGAGGACTTCGAGGCAGTCTACGAGCTCGTCTCGTCCGGACGCGTGCGGCCCGTCGTCGACGAGGTGTTTCCGCTCGCAGAGGCCGCCGCCGCGCACGAACGGATGGAGGCCGGCGAGCAACTCGGCAAGATCATCTTGCGGGTGCCGGGCTAGCGGTTAACCGATTCCGAGGATGAACTTGGCGTCGTCGGACATCTTCTCGGGGCTCCACGGCGGATCCCAGGTCAGCTCGACATCGATGTCCTCGACGCCCTCGAGCTCGCTCGTGACGCGGTGGATGTCCTCCTGGATCATCGGCCCGACCGGGCAGCCCATCGAGGTCAGCGTGTGCGTGATCTTGACGCGCGGCCCCTGCACCTCGACGTCGTAGAGGAGGCCGAGATCTACGATGTCCATCCCGAGCTCGGGATCCTCGACCTGGCGAAGCGCCTCGATTACATCGTCCTTCGTGGGCATCGTGTCGAGTCTAGCGACGCCGCGCCGCCGAGCCGGCCGTGGCCGTTCCGGCCACGGCCAGTGCCTGGCACCAGACGTGGCCCCCGACGTGACGACCGCCGTGGCCGAAAGGGACGCGTCCGGACGGGCTAGTAGCCGAGCAGCCGGACTTCCTCGCGGCGCTCGCGCACGAAGAAGTGGATGCCGTCGACGAAGCGCACCCAGTTGCAACGGGTGCACATGACGAGCGAGTGCGTGCGGGCGCTGTCTGCGAGGTAGCGGACGCCGCGCAGGAGGTCGCCGTTCGACACGCCCGTGGCAACGACGATCACGTCCCCCGGGGCCAGCTCCTCGCCGGTGAACACCCGCGCCGTGTCCTCGATCCCGGAGTCCCGTGCCTGCTCGATCTCGCGACGCGTGGTCGGCCAGAGTTGCGCCTGCAGCTCGCCGCCCAGGCAGCGAAGAGCGGCGGCGGACATGACCGCCTGCCGCGTGCCGCCGATCCCGACCGCGAGGTGATCGTTGGTGCCGCGGATCGCAGCGGAAATCGAGGCGGTCACCGTGCCGTCCTGGATCAGTTTGATGCGTGCTCCCGCGGCGCGGATATCCTCGATCAGGTCGTGGTGCCTCGGCCGGTCGAGCACGATCGTCGTGATGTCGTTGACGTTGCGCCCGAACGCCTGGGCGATCGCGCGCACGTTCTCGCCCATCGGCTTCAGCAGGTCGATCTTCCCGCGCGCGAGGGGGCCGACGGCCATCTTGCGCATGTACATGTCGGGAAGGGTCGGCAAGGAGTCACGGTCGCCGACGGCGATCATCGACATGGCGCCGTTCCCACCGCGCGCAACGACCCCGCGGCCCTCGAGCGGGTCGAGCGCGAGGTCGACCGGCGGTCCACCCGCGCCGATCTCCTCCCCCACGCGCAGCGGAGATTCGTCGTCGGCGGCACCGATCACGATCCGTCCCTGGATCGGGAAGCCGTCCAGTGCCGCCCGCATCCCGGTCGTGGCCGCCTCCTCGGCCGCCTCCTGGTCGGCGCGGCCGAGCCAGCGGGCCCCTGCCAGCGCCGCCCGCTCGGTGACGCGTGCGTACTGCTCGCAGAGGCAGAGCGCCGTGCGACCTGAGTCTTCCGCTACCTCGGTGGGTTCCTGGACTGTCTCCGCCACGGCGTCAGACCCGTTGTACCTGCTCGGCGCCCGCGTAGACGAGCTCGAGGACGCCGCCGATCGTCGCCTCGATGCTGCCGCGGTTCTCGAGCACGGGCACGGCGGCCCGTTCGGCGCGCCGCACGATGTGCTCCTGGATCCGGCGGATGTCCTCGAGCGCCTCGATGTACTTGTCGTGGTGGCGGGCGCCTTCGGTCGTGAAGTCCCGGATCAGGAAGTGGGCGCTGTGCTCCTCCACGGTCTCGATCGAGAGTACGCACTGCACGACGAGCGCGCCCTCGATCGGCGGCAGCATCCCCGGAACGAGATGCACGCCTTCGAGCACCATCGACCAGCCTTCCTCGAGCGCGCGCTCGATCGACGCACCCACGCCGACCATGACGTGGCGCGTCTGCTCGAGAAAGCCGGCGACGACAGGGTCCTCCGCCGACTCGGGCTCGCGCAGCCCCTTCCACGCCTCGAAGGACGAGTAGTGCACGGTCGGCATGAAGTCCGGGGAGAAGAACGCGCGCAGCGTCTGCCGGACGAAGTCCGTCGACGTCACCCGCGTGATCCCGAGCCGGTAGGCCGCCTCGGTCGCGACCGTCGACTTGCCCGTGCCCGTGGTGCCGCCGACGAAGAGGAGGATCGGCAGGTCGAGCTCCTGCAGCTGCTGGTAGCGCCGGAGCCGCCGGATCGCATCGCCGCCCTCCTCCTCGCCGAGCACCTCGACCGCGAGCTCCTCGAAGCGCTCGAGCTCGACCCGCTCAGCCCCGCGCGCCAGCAGATCCGCGTCGAGCCGCCGGGCAAGCTCGTGCGCACGCACCGGCCGGACGCCGACGGCGATCAGCGAGCGTGCCATCAACCCCTTCGAGAACGGCTGATCGGGGCTGCCGAGCGGCAGCGGCTCGAAGCGGCGCGGCTGCTTCATGCGGGGACCGGCTCCTGCATCGCGGCTTCGGCGAGCGCCTCGATCTCGGCTTCGAGGTCGAGCTCGCCGTCGAGCTGGAGCACCTCGTTGTCTGCGAACACGACCGGGATGCCGCGGCCGGCTGCAGCCTCCGCGACGACGTCGATCGCCGCGGCCTTGATCTCGACGAGATAGGTGTCGGCCTCGACGCGGGTGAGATCCGCGCGCAACGCCTCTCTGTCGGCGAGGTTGCCCGACACCGCGACCTCGGCCGCCCCGTACGACGTGCGGAGATGCGCGGCCAGGCGCTCGTGCGCGGCCTCGGGTGCGGTCGTGAAGAAGGCGATCCGCTTGCCCCCGATCGGCTCGACCGGACGCGGGCGCAGAGCGACTGCGACGACCGGAACGTCCTTGACGTCCCGGATCGCGCGCCTGAGCTCCTCCAGCGGCTCCCCCGGCTCCGCCGGTGCCACCACGACCAGATCCGAGATCAGGATCCGATACGCGTTCAGGTAGCCGGCGACGACCTCCGGCGGCTGGCTCGCGCCCGCGACGAGGATCCGCTTCCGCGTCGCCACCGGCGGGAGCGCCGACCCGCTCCCTTCGAAGATCACGAGATCCGGGGCGCGCTCGGCCGCGAGGCGCGCGCCCTCCAGGACGTTGGAAGTCATCGTCGCTCCGGCGAGGCCTCCCCCGCAGCGCCGGCACCCGACCGTCACGACCCGCGCGAGCGCGGCGTCTTCGAGATAGTCGGACGCGGCGTGCCGCCCGGCACGCGAGAGCTCGAGGAGCGACTCCAGCGTCGGCGTAACGTCGGCCACCTCGGGATCGGGCGGCCCGCCGCGACCCATCGCGACCACGACGATCTCGCGTGTCCGCGCGAGCTGCCGCGCGATCGAGCCCGCCACCGCGGTCTTCCCGACCCGCTTCCCGGTCCCGACGATCCCGAGCGACGGCAGGTCGAAAGGCTCGAGCGTCGGCGGATCGAAGCGAAAATCGGCGCCGAGGTAAGGCAACCCGGCGGCGAGCACGCGACTGGCAAGCCGAAACCGCTCGCGCGGGCCGAGCACGGGCTCGTCGGAGAGGTCGACCACGACGTCCGCCCCTGCGAGCCCGTCTTCCAGCTCCTCGACGAGCGGCACCCCGTAGTCCTCGCCGCCGCGCAGCTTCTCAGTCCCACCCGCGAACCACGCCGCCGTCACGTCGTACGGCAGCGCCGCGATCGCATCCCGAACGACCGGCGCATAGTGCTCGCCATCGATGATCGTGAGCGCACGGGTCACGACCGCGTCGTCACCTCCCCCTCGATGCGGGCCGTGTACTTCTCGAATTCGAGCGTCTCGATCGAGAACTGGATGATCTTCTCCTGGCCGTGGAAGGGGTAGCGCCGCCAGACGTCCACGTGCGTCCCGGAGAACTCGATCACGTTGTAACAGGGCCGCGTCTTCCCGCGGAGACGGAGCGAGGAGACCGTGCCGGCGTTGACGATGAACAGGTCCTCCAGCCGCCAGGCATAGGGAACGTGCTTGTGGCCGGAGAGGACGAGGTTGACACCGGCCCGCTGCAGACACTCGATCGCGTCGCCGGCGTCGTAGATCACGTTCCGCTCCCGCCCGGTGCCCGGCACCGGTAGGAGGTGGTGATGGCAGACGAAGACCCGGAGGACGGCCGGCTCGGCGAAGCTCTCCTCGATCCACCGGTAGCGGCCGCGACCGATCTGGCCGTGGTCGAGGTCCGGCTCGGTCGAGTCGACCGCGACCACGACCACGTCGCCGACGCGACAGACGGAGTTGCGCGCGCCGAAGAGCTCCTCGAAGTGGACGTAACCCACGTTCCGCGAATCGTGGTTCCCGGGGATGACGACGACGCTCTTGCACTCGATCCGGTCGAGATAGGACTTGGCCTGCCGGTACTCCTCCTTGAAGCCGAAGGTCGTCAGGTCGCCGGAGCAGACGACGATGTCCGGCTCGAGATCGTTGACCTCGGTGACGGCGCGCTCGAGCAGGTTTGGAAGGAAGTACGGGCCGCCGCAGTGGAGGTCCGAGATCTGCGCGATCGTGAACGTTCCGTTACCGCCCATCGTGCGGAAGTCTAGGGCCATCCGGCCTCGGTGCTACCCTGGCTGAAGGTGGAGCTGGAAACCCCGGATTTCCAGGCATATCGAGGCCAAGAACCCCCGCGCTTCGCGAACCGTGCCGAGCTCGAGTGCGCCAAGGTGCTCGATTACTACGGCGTCCCGTGGGAGTACGAGCCGACGACGTTCGTTCTCGAGGCGGACAAGGAGGGACGGGTGATCGAGGCCTTCAAGCCGGACTTCTACCTCCCTGAGCAGGACTTGTACGTCGAGGTGACGGTGATGAAGCAGTCGCTCGTCACCCGGAAGAACCGCAAGCTGCGGAAGCTGCGGGAGCGTTACCCGGACGTCCGGGTCAAACTCTTCTACAAGCGCGATATCGAGCGCCTGGCTCAGCGATACCGTCTCGAGCTCGCGTCGTAGAGCCGCGGAACGCCGTCGGCGAGGTCTACCTCACGCGCGAGGAGCTGCACACGCGCGTCGCCGAGCTCGGCAGCGAGATCGCCCGTGACTACGACGGGCGTGAGCCGCTGCTCGTCGCACCGCTGAAGGCGAGCACCGTCTTCCTCGCGGACCTGTCCCGGGCGATCCCGATTCCGCACGGGATCGATCTCGTCGAGCTGGCGAGCTACGGCGCCGACGCGGACACGGGCGGCCACACGCGGATCCGGCTCCTGAAGGACCTGGACGCGGAGATCGCGCACCGCGACGTCCTGATCGTCGAGGACGTGGTCGACACGGGCCTGACGCTGAACTACCTGTGCAAGACGCTCCGGCTCCGCGAGCCGGCCTCGCTCGCCGTCGTCACCCTACTCGACCGGCCCTACCGCCGCCTCGTCGAGGATCTCCCTGTTCGCTACGTCGGCTTCACCGTCCCGGACGAGCTCTTCGTCGGCTACGGCTTCGACATCGCGGAGCGCTACCGGAACCTGCCGGACATCCACGTCTGGCGCGCAGAAGTTTAGGTTAGACTAACTTTTCATGATGGCGACTCGGGCCGAGGAGGCTGCCCGCCTCCCCGGCGCAGGCGAACGCGTCCTCCGCGGCGGACAGAAGAGCATCTGGCCCTTCCTCGGTCCGGCGTTCATCGCCTGCGTCGCGTACGTGGATCCCGGCAACTTCGCGACGAACATCGCCGGCGGATCGAAGTTCGGCTTCACGCTGGTCTGGGTGATCGTCGCCTCGAACCTGATGGCGATGCTGATCCAGACGCTGTCGGCGAAGCTCGGGATCGCCACCGGCCGCAACCTCCCCGAAGTCTGCCGCGAGCGCTTCTCTCGCCGCACCTCGATCGGGCTCTGGATCCAGGCCGAGGTGATCGCAATGGCAACCGACCTCGCGGAGTTCCTCGGCGCCGCTGTCGGGATCAAGCTGCTGCTCGGGATCCCGCTCTTCCCCGCCGCCGTGATCACCGGCGTGATCACGTTCCTGATCCTGGGGCTCCAACGCTACGGCTTCCGCCCGTTCGAAGCCGTGATCACCGCCTTCGTCTTCGTGATCGGCATCTGCTACCTCGGCGAGCTCTGGTTCGCGCACCCGCCGCTCGGCACGGTCGGTCGGCATGCCGTCGTCCCGGACTTCGCCGGCAACGAGTCGGTGTTGCTCGCCGTCGGCATCCTCGGCGCGACGGTGATGCCGCACGTGATCTACCTCCACTCGGCCCTGACGCAGCAGCGGATCGTCCCGCAGAACGACGAGGAGGCGAAAACGCTCTACCGCTACACGCGGCTCGACGTCCTGATCGCCATGTCCCTGGCCGGACTCATCAACATAGCGATGCTGGTGGTCGCCGCCACCGTCTTCTTCGGGAGCGGCCTGCACAACGTCGAGTCGCTCGAGGGCGCCCACCGGACGCTCGAGCCGATCCTCGGCGGCGCCTCGAGCGTGCTGTTCGCGCTGGCCCTGACGGCCTCCGGCCTCTCGAGCTCGACCATCGGGACACTGTCCGGCCAGGTCGTGATGCAAGGATTCATCCGCCGCCGGATCCCGCTGTTCGTGCGCCGGATCGTGACGATGATCCCCGCATTCGTCGTGATCGGCATCGGGCTCGACCCCTCTCGGACGCTCGTGATCTCCCAGGTCGTGCTCTCGTTCGGCATCCCGTTCGCCCTCGTCCCGCTGGTCATGTTCACCAGCCGCCGCGACGTGATGGGCGTGCTCGTCAATCGGCGGACGACGATCGCCGCGGCAGCCGCTGTTGCCGCGCTGATCTCGGGCCTGAACCTCTTCCTGCTCGCTCAGACTTTCGGGCTGACCGGTTGAGGTGTGGGGCGGCTGCTAGGCCGCCCCACACCTCACCATCGATACCAGCGGGCTCCCTCGGCCCCCCTGGCGGCGAAGCCCACCAGCCAGAGCACGAGCAGGATGATCGCGATGATCCACACGATGTTGATCGCCTGCCAGAAGCCAATCGCTCCGAGGAGGATCGCAAGCAGCAAGACCACCAGAATCAGCCCCACGGTCGTCTCCCTTCGTTGATTTCCGGGTCGAGAGGCACGCGCAGGTTTCCCGATCCAGTGCCGAAGAAACAGCCGGCCGCCCCGGGGGAGGCGGCCGGCGTCGTCGGGAGACGACCTTGCTCCTACCCGACGCGACCCTGTCCTCGACTCCCGCCGGGCTACGAATTACAACTGGGAAACGCCCGGCTTCGAAATTCGGTTACGCACCGGCCGCGCTACAGATAAACAGTGGATCGACCAAGGCGCCGACTCAGCGGCGCCGCAGAGAGGCCGCCGGGCTTCGCCCGGCGGCCGGCTTAACCAGCGTGGCCCTCAATCGGCCGCTACAGATACCCCAGCGGATCGACCAAGGCGCCGACTCGGCGGCGCCGCAGAGAGGCCGCCGGGCTTCGCCCGGCGGCCGGCTTAACCAGCTTGGCCCTCAATCGGCCGCTACAGATACCCCAGTGGATCGACGGGCGTCCCGTTGATGCGCACCTCGAAGTGCAGATGGGGCCCGAAGCTGTGGCCCGTGTTGCCGACGTAGCCGATCACCTGGCCTTGCGAGACCGAGGCGCCGACTCCGACCGCGAGGGACGACTGGTGCGCGTAGCAGGTCGCGAGGCCACCGCCGTGGTCGACGCACGTGTAATTCCCGTACCCCCCCACCCAGCCGGCGATCACGACTCGGCCGGCGGCGGCTGCGTGGATCGGGGTGCCATAGGGGACGCCGATGTCGATCCCCGCGTGCAGCCGCCCCCACCGGTAGCCGAACGGACTGGTTACGGGCCCGTTCACCGGCCAGATCAGGCCGCTTGACGACGGAGTCGAATCGCCGGTCTGGGACGCGGCGAGCTGACCACGGACCTGTGCATCCGCCGCCGCGAGCGCATTCGCCTCCGAGACCCACTTCTGCTCCTGTGCCTTCGTCACGACGAGCGCCGACCGCTTATTGCTGCGCGCGCCGGAGAGCCGGCTGCGGGTGGCAAGCAGCTCGTCGCGCACGAGGCGCTGCTGCTGCGTGCGGACCGCAACTGCGCGCGTCGCCGACGCGACGGCGGCGCGCGTCTTCTTCGTCTTCGCACGGATGATCTTCATTTCGGCCTTCGCGTCCGCGACGTCCGCAGTGATCCGCTTGTCCTGGGCCGCGATCGCGTCCAGGTAGTGGATGTGGTCGAGCGCCTCCTGGAACGAGTCGGAGTTGATGATCACCTCGACGAGCGTCGGGTCGCGCGACTCGTAGATGTCGATCATCCGCCGGCTCAGCGTCTGAACGACTCGCTCGTACTCGCGTCTCAGGAAGATCAGCCGGTCGGTCTGGAGCTTGTACAGCGCGTTCAGCTTGTCCAGGCGCTGCTGGTGGAGCTGGAGATCGCGCTCGAGGATCGACAGCCGCTGCGAGACGTCCCCGACGCGGCTCTCGAGGGAGCGGATCTCGCGCGTGACGCTCGCGATCTCCGCGTTGAGCTGCGCCTCGTGGGCGCGGGCGGCTGCGATCTTCGCCTGCAGCCCCGCGATCTTGCCGCTGTTGTCGCCGGCCGCCGGTGCCGCGAGGACGAGACCGCAGACGAGGACGAGGGCCAGTCTCCGGGCCATGAGGCTCGATTTCGGCGAGGGCGGTGCCGTCCCTGCCTTAGTGCCGCTCCTCGGGGGTCGTCTCGGGCTGGGGGCCCGGCTCGGGGATCACGGCCGGACCGGGCTCCGGAATGATCGCCGGCTGGGGCGGCGTCGCCTCATCCGGAGGAGGATAGGGCTCGGGGATGACGGCGGGCTCGGGCGGGGTCAGCTCGCCCGGATCGGGCCCCGGCTCGTCGGGCAGCTCGACCATCTCCGTCGGCTGCACCTCGAGGCGGCGCTCCTCGATCCGGCGTTGGGCTGTTGCCACGACTTCCTGCATCTGAGCCTCCGTCGACGCGACGAGACCGTCGAGCTCGTCGATCCGGCCGCGCGCCGTTTCGCTTGCCTGGTCGTCACCACGGTACACCGCATCCCCCAGCTCGAACAGCAGCTGGGCCCGGAGAGCCCCCATTCGCCGGAGCTCGCGGCGCAGCGTGAGGACTCGCCTCATTGCGCGTCCTCGCGTAGCCAGCGACTCCGCTGCGACGTTCGCGCGGGCCCGGAACTGGTCGAGCGCTTCGGCGCTGGCACGGGTGACGCGGCCCGCGGGATGGCGTCGCGCCGTCTCGACGAAGACCGCGAGCAGCAAGAGCGCGACGCCGAGCAGCACGAGCGCGATCGGCCATTTTCCGAGCACGAAGAGAACGATTGCCAGCGTCAGCGCGGCGCCGGCGAGAACCAGGACGAGCGTGGTCGGCGTGACGCCGTACAGCCGCGGCTCGACGCGGAGCCGGTGCACCGGGACCCGGCCCGTCTCGTCGGGCGGCACCGGCTCGACTCGGGTGTCGCCCTCGCCGATCTGTCGGCCGCACTGCGGGCAATACCGACTCCCGTCCGCGACGTCGGCGCCGCAGTGCGGACACTCAGCCACGCGCGCGGACCCGGTCCTCCGCGTGGCCGGCGCGGAGCTCGAGGGCGCGGAGCGTCTCGGCCGCCCGCCGCCGGAGCGGGCCGACGAGCTCGCGGTAGTCCGCGTCCGAGACCTTGCCCGTGCGATGGTCGAACTCGAGCTCCTTCAGGGCGGCGAGCGCCCGGTCGCGCTCCTCGGAGAGGGCCAGCTGGCGCTGCTCGAGCTCGCCGGGGGGCGCCAGCGCGTCGTCCGGCGTCTGCGGCTCGCGCAGGAACGGCAGCGCGACGAGCACCGCCGCCGCGACGGCGAGCACGGCACCGAGGACAAGCGCGGCGGTCACGCCCGCACGACCGCCCCCGCGTAGCGCTCGGCAAGCCGCCGCTGCTCGCGCGCGTCCGGCCACAGTGCGATCAACGAGCCGGCGAGGAATACGAACCCGGCGAACCAGATCAGGTTGACGAGCGGCTTCTCGAGCGCCTTCAGGTCAACGGTGCCGTTCGCGTTCACCTGATCGGCGATGAGGAAGAGGTCGCTGCCGGTCAGCCAGTCGCGGCGGATCGCGATCTCGTTCGAGACCTGATCCTCGGCGAAGTAGTCGTTCTTCCCCGGTCGCAGGCGCGCGACGCGGTTCCCGTCCCGGTAGACATCGACGACGGCGCGGATCGCCTCGTGATTCGGCTTCCGGCGCGTCTCGTAGCCGCGGAAGACGAGCGTGTTTCCGGCGACGCTCATCGAGTCGCCCGGAGCGAGGCGATGCTCGCGAACGGTCTGATATGCGCTCGAGCCTGCGACCCCGATCGCGAGGAAGACAACGGCCGCGTGCACGACGTAGCCGCCGTAGCGGCGCCGGTTCCGGGCGACGAGCGAGGAGAGCGCGCCGAGCCAGGTCTCTGCGCCGAGTGCCTTCCGCGCCCGCGTCCCGCGGACGAACTCGAGCGCGATCGATGCGAGCACGAAGACGGAGAAGGTGTAGGCGATCACGCCCACGCGCGACGAGCCGGCGCCGAGCGCGAGCAGGACCGCGCCGGTGACCACAGCGGCCGCGAGCGGCCACAGGAACGTCTTGCCGACAGCGCGGAACGAGGCGCGCCGCCACGCGACGAGCGGGCCGATCCCCATCAGCAGCAGCAGCGGCAGCCCGAAGCTGTGGAGGAAGAAGTTGTAGTACGGCTTGCTGACGGTTGCGCTCTCGCCTCGCACCGCCTCGGAGAGCAACGGGTAGACGACCCCCCAGAGGATGGTCAGGGTGAGCGCAACGAGGAGCAGGTTGTTGTAGAGGAACGTCGCCTCGCGCGAGACGAGCGACTCCAGCCGGGTGCGTGCGCGCAGCAACGGCAGCCGCGACAGGATCAGCGCCACCGTCCCAGCCGTGATCAGGCAGATGAAGCCGAGGAACCACGCGCCGATCGGGCTCTGCGTAAAGGAGTGGATCGACTGGATCACGCCCGACCGCGTGAGGAACGTTCCGAAGAGCGAGAGGCAGAACGCGAGCGCGACCAGGAGCATGTTCCAGACCTTCAGCATCCCGCGCTTCTCCTGGACCATCACCGAGTGGAGGAATGCCGTCGCTGCCAGCCACGGCATCAGCGCGGCGTTCTCGACCGGATCCCAGGCGTAGTAGCCGCCCCAGCCGATCTCGACGTACGCCCAGTGCGCGCCGAGGAGCTGCCCGATGCCGAGGAACGTCCAGGCTGCGAGCGTCCAGCGCCGCGTCGCGACGATCCAGCGCTCGTCCGTGCGGCGCGCGAGGAGCGCCCCCATCGCGAAGGCGAACGGGATCGTGAGCCCGACGTAGCCGAGGTAGAGCATCGGCGGGTGGATCGCCATGTACGGGTTCTGCAGGCTGGGGTTGAGCCCGGCGCCGTCGGCGGCGGCCTGCTGGGTCGCGAAGGGGCTGGAGACGAAGACGAGCACGACCGCGAAGAACGTGCCGACGAGCCCGAGCACCGGCACGACCCACGCGATCACCTCGCGTCCGGCGTGCCGGTTCAGGAGCACCGCCGTTGCCGAATAGCCGGTGAGCACGAGGAGCCAGAGCAGGAGGGAGCCCTCCTGCCCGCCCCAGAACGCCGTCAGCGTGTAGCCGAGCGGCAGCTCCCGGCTCGTGTGGTCGGCGACGTACTGGAACGAGAAGTCGTGCCGCGCGAGCGCGGCGAGCAGGACGGCGCTCGCGGCGACCGAGGCGCCGAATGCGGCAATCAGTGCGTTCTGGGCGGAGACCGCAAGCCGGCGGCGTCCCTTCCAGGCCGCATAGCTGCCCGCTGCGAGCGCATAGACGAGCAGCGCGAGCGCGACGACGAGGGCTGCTCGCCCGAGGTCAGGCACTTAGGACTTCTTGGGCGAGTATTTCGAGGGGCACTTCGTCGAGAGCTCGTTGGCGACGAAGATGCCTGCCTGCAGCTTCCCGATCACGACGACGTCACGACCTTTCGCGAAGAGGTCGGGTTTGGACCCGCGAAAGACGACCGGAACGGTGGCGGTGCCCTTGACGTCACGGAGAGTGAAGCGCAGCCCGTTCGCATGCGGGTCGCCACTGATCGGCCCAGCGACCTGGCCGGCAACGGAGACCTTGCCGTGGTGTCCGGGAACCTGGCTTGGCCGCAGCGATGGCGTTGTCTGGCCGGCGACCGACGTGTAGAGGAGGAAGACCGCGAGCGCGGCCGCGACCGAGAGGGCGACGATCAGGCGTGCCGGACTGCCGTTCCGTGGCACGGGCGACAGTCTAGTCCGGTGTTACGGAAGCCGGTGCGAGGACGGACCGGCTGCCGTAGACCGATTCCAGCGCCGCGGCGACCAGCGGGTCGTCACGGGCACAGGCGAGCACGCCGTCGACGGACGCAGCGACGGCCTGCGTGACGAGCTCCTCAACCGCGGCGCGGCGGTCGCTCGGCAGGCGCGCGAGCGCGCCGCGCCGCCGCTCGAGCTCCTGGCGAACCACGCATTGCGCGTGGCGCCGGAACGCGTACGCCGTCATCGCGCGGCCGCCGTCTTCTCGACGAGCGTCGGCGCCACGACCGCCCTCCGTGGACGCGGCTTTGCGCCGGCGAGCGTGAACCCGGTGAACATCAACGCGATGCCGATGAGCTCCCCGAGGTAGACGATCGAGTAGTCCCCGGCACGAGACAGGCCGGTCGCGGCCGCCACGACTATCGCGCCGCACGCGATCCAGAGGTTCGCTCGGACCCTTTGCCGCCGAGCGATCGAGTAGAGCGAACCGCCGATGAGGAACACCGTTCCGACCGAGTTGAGGACAACCGCCCAGAGGAAGGCGTGACCGCCGAGGGCGCCGTTCCCGGGTGGCCGTCCGCTCGGGGCGGCGGCGAGGGTCTGGACATCGACGCCGGCGAGCGCGATCGTCGCGGCAGCCGCGACCGTCGCCACGATCAGCCCGCCGGCGAGCAGGTCACGCCCGCGTCGGGGCAGGAGCAGCCACGCCGACCCGGAGCCCAGGTAGGCGACCGTGAGCACGCCGCCGGCGAGGTAGTACGTCCGAAAGAGCGCGGGGCTCCAACCGGTGCGCTGGGCGACCGCCTCGCTCGCGGTGGCCAGCGCAAAGAGGGCGAAGCCGCCGGCCCAGAGCAGCTTCTGGCCCGAGTGCCTGCGGCGGAACGAGCGGAGCAGGAGCACGACGAAGAGGGCCGCCACGAACGCTGCCGCGATCGGCAGGAGCGAGTCCGCCACCTGCGGCACCCTCGTGCCGGAGCGGGTGCTGATCGCCGTCACGGGAACCCCCGCCGGAACGACGGTGAGGTACGCGAAGTCGCGCCCGCCGAACATCCCCTGGTGCGTTCCGACGAAGAGGTAACGACCGGGAGTAAGCCGGCGACCGGGCGCGAACCGCAGCTGGATCGGCGAGCTCGAGCGAAGGGTCAACAGGACACGCCGTCCTCGGCTCAGGTCGAAGAGGCGGTACGCATCCGGGCGGTCGACGGCCGCGGCGCGGACGAGCAGGGAGCTCACGTCCGAGGCCCGCACGCTCAGCGCGTCTGGCGGGTAGCGCAGCTGCGGGTCGCGCCAGGCGAAGAGATTGATCGTCCCATGAGAGGTGGTGAGGAACTGGCCCGTCACTTCCCGCGTGAAGCGTGTCTGGTAGGCGTACCGGACCGAGCTGTCGCCGATCCCCGCGACGGCGGGAACGAAGGGGAGCGACACCAGCACGAGCGCGATCGCGCCGAGGGTAAAGCCGACGCGCGTGCGGTAACCGTTGTTCGGCCGCCTCGGCGGCCAGCCGACGACGCGGAGCCGGCGGCGCCGGTGGGCGCGGTAGAGGGCGGCCGCGGAGAGCAGCGCGGTCGCAGAGAGCCAGACGAACTCGATCTTCCACCCGACGCCGCGCAGCGGCCCCGTGCCGTAGGGGCTGAACAAGGACGGGATGATCGCCCAGGCGAGGACGGGCCCCATGAGGAGCAGGATCGCCGCCATGAACGGGAAGCCGGCGAAGAGCCACCCGATGCCGGGGAAGCCGAGCAGCGCCATCGGCAGCTCGTAACCGGCGAGCGCCGCCGGGCTCCGTCTCCGGACGCGCCTCGGAACGCGACCTGCATAGACGGCCGGGGCGGCCGCGAGCGCGGCCCGGCCGGCCCTGCGCTGGCGCGTCGTCATCCTCCACGCGGCCACGGCGTAGGCGCCGAACCCGCCCAGCACCGCGAGTGCCGCAGGACCGAGGACGAGCGCCGGCCAGGGCTCGAGCTGGGCGACGGCGGAGGCAAACGTTCGACCACCGGCGACGCGCCGAGCTTCGAGCACCGAGAACGTCATCCCGGCGGCGTAGTAGACGGCCATGCCGGCGGCGGCGCCGAGCAGCGTCCTGCGCACCAGGTGCGGAAGGCTGGGGGCGCCGAGCTCGGCGAGTAGCGGCAGCGAGACGCCGACGAGGATCACCATGAGGCCCCCGAGCATGTTGAGCTGGGCGTGCAGGTTGACGATCACTCCGCCCGCGTCGCCGCCGCGATCGAGCAGCTCGTGGACGGCGGGGACCGCCTGCACCGGCCCCTGGAGCGTTCCCACCGCAAGCGCCGCGCACCCGGCCAGCACGAACGGGCGCGCGGTCCCGCGCGCTTGCCGGAAGCAGCGGACGAGGACGGCGAGCAGCAGCCAGAAGGCCGCGAACATCGCCACTCCGCCGGCCATGATCAGGTAGGGATGGAGCGAGGTCGCCTCCTCGGCCTGCTCCGGCGTCAGCCCGCGCCGGACGACCAGACGTCCCTCGTGGAACCCCAGGTAGAGGGCAGCCGCGTAGAAGGCGAGCGAGCCGCCGAGCAGGAGGTAGAAGCAGGCGTTCGCGGCCCTGCGTGAGGGCGCCGTTCCGCCGAGCAGCGGGACGAGATAGAAGACCGCGCCCGCGACGAGCATCGTCAGCCCCGTGACGAGATTGATGTGGGCGTGGCTGATCGGATCGATCCACTCGCCCGCGTGCCCGGCGCGGTAGAGCCAGTCGGCTTGTGCCGGCTGCACCTGGATCACGCCCTGGACCGTGCCGACGGTCAGCCCCGCCGCGCCGGTCGCGAGGAACTTCCACAGGTGCCCGCTGGGCTTCGGCACGCGCACGAGCCGCGCGTGGAAGACAGTCAGGAAGACGTTGGCGGCGAAGCACCAGTAACCGAGGCCCATCACGCCGGCGCCGATCCCGACCGGGACCTTGTACCACTTGCCCATGCTCGCCTTCGCGGCCTCGTAGTCCGAGCCGTGCGCGACGAGGCGCCCGATCGCGATCCCGTTGCCCACGAAGGCAACGTAGAAGACCAGTAGGCCGAGGGCCGTGAACCAGAACGCGCACTGGGCCAGCGCCTCGCTCGCAAGCGGCCGCCCGACGATGCGCGGCAGGACGTACCAGCAGAGGCCGGTTGCGAGCAGCGTGCCACCGCCGACGATCATCACGTGCGTGTTCGCGAGGTCGCGGACGAGATGCCCCGCGTAGCCGGCGCGCGCGAGCCACTCGGCAGTCCACGGGAGGTTCTTCACGACCATGTGCAGGCCGCCGAGCACGAGGAAGCCGCCGCCGGCGACGAAGTACTTCGCCAGCTTGGGATCGTGGGCGCCTAGGGTCTCCTCGCGGTGGGGCACGGTTTGCACCGGCGGCGTCTTGCCGGGCAGCAAGCGCCAGAGCGCGGCGACGACGACGGTGAAGAAGCCGACGTACGTCAGGAACTGAAGCGACGAGAGGTGCTTCAGGTACACGGCCGCACCAGCTGCGCTAACGGAGTCCGGGCTCGATGAAGTAGACGGTGAGCGTCCACCCGAGAGAGAGGGCGATCATCACCGCGAGAATCACCCACGCCCGGTACTGGGCCTGACGCGACCAGCGCACGTCCTCGCCGACGTCGCGGTAGCCGAACAACGGCCGCGCCGGACGGCGCTGCCGCTCCGCGCGCTCCTCCGGTTCCTCCATCAGAAGACCTTCTCCATCACCAGGCTCCGTTCCGATTCGAGGCCCCCGCCGAGATCGAACAGCAGCCGCTCGAACGTGTAGCCCCGCTCGAGGAACGCCTCGAGCTGGGCCGGCGTGTCCCACGTCGTGTAGCAGTGGATGCGCACGTCCCCGTCCTCCTCGATACGGGTGAAGACGTCGAACCGCTGGGCGCCCGGGTACTCCTGCACGTGGCCCTTGAGCGCCTGGAGCGAGGCGTACACGGCCGGCCAGTCGGCCGCAGGCACCAGACTCTCCGTCAGGGTCGAGTAGGCGACGAACGGCGGGGCGGCGGCCATCAGAACTTCTGCCCCCAGATGAGGTGACCGACCACCATCACGACCGCAAAGGCGGTCAGGAACGCCGTCAGGACGAGGAAGAACGTCGTCGCCGGGCCGGCCGCCTCCGAGGCCCAGCCGCCGAAGCGGTCGACCGGGTAGATCCCAGTGCGCTGCCGCGTCGTCCGGTACTGCTTCACCCACAGACCGGCGCCGATCGTGAGCACGATCAGAAAGCCCCACAGCCAGGCGAGCGACAGCCAGTCGACGTGCCACGTCTCCACGCGGCCGTCGACGATGTGGTGCCCCTGCAGATAGTCGTAGTACTGCTGCGCCTTCTGCGGCGAGTCACCGGACGGCATCGACATCGTCCCACTCCTCCTCGTCGTAGGCCCACTCGGGCGTGTAGTAATCCTCCTCGTCGATCTCGAGCGGCACGCGGGCCGCCTCGCCGAGGTTGTGGAAATGACCGGCTTTCCAGGTGATGATGAAGGCGACCAGCGCCGCGCCCGCGAGGATGAAGAACATGTCGAGCATCCAGTCAGCCATCACCCACTTCGACTGGTCGTTCTCGGGCGCGTCGTGGGCGATGGCAGCGGTCGGCGCCGCGAACGCGACGGCGAGGGCAGCCCCGAGCACTACGAGCCGTCGCCTCATTGCTGGCCCGGCACGGTCGGCGGAATGAACATCTGCGACTGCGGCGGCAGCTTGTCGCCGCGCGCCCTTGCCTCGGTCCAGGCGCGGTTGAGTAGATCCTCGTAGATCGTCTTGATGCCGTTGGCGGCGTCGGTGAGGTCGAACTGCGTCTCGAGCCCGCTGACGACGAGCTTGTCGCCCGGAGCGAGACCCGGGAAGACGCGCCGGGCTTCCTGGAAGAACGGATCGGTCAGCTCGCTCTTCGAGAAGGAGGCGTTGTTCGCGATCTGCTGGCGCGTCTTGACCCACGCGAGCAGCTCCTTCGACGGCTGCCAGACGATGTAGTCCTTGGTGGTCGGGATGCGGTGCTTCTTCAGCGTGTGGTTCGGGATCGTCTTCACGAACATGATCACGCGCCAGATGTCGTCGACCGAGAGGCGCTCGCCAAAGTTCTCCATCGCCGTTCCGTTCCAGCCGCGCAGGACGCGGTAGTAGAAGTCGCCCGGTCCCGTGTCGCCGCCGCAACAGGCGTCGTCCTTGTCGGTGAAGTCGGCCGGCGGCGGGGACATGAATCTCGCGCCCGGCCCTTTCCCGTCCCCGCTGGGACCGTGACAGGCGACGCAGCGCTCGAGGAAGATCTCCTTGCCGCGAAGCAGGTTCGCGTCGTTGACAGGTAGGGCGTTCCCTGCGAGCCAATAGCTGCGATCGATCTGCGAGAGGTTCGGAGCCTCCTCGAGCTGGTTCGGCGGCGGCTTCGTCTCCTTCGACTTGACGATCGGCTTGTGCGCCCCCTGGAAGCCGGTGTACGGCTCGGGGAAACCTTGCACCGTCAGCACGATGTGCTTCGCGTACAGCTCGCCGGCGTAGCGCAGGAGGCCGGACTTCCCGCTGCGCATCTGGGTGAACGTGACGAGCTCGTCGACCTGCTTGTCCGAAAAGAGCGACTTCATCGGCGGCATCAGCGACAATGGGTCGACGAACCGCGGATTGTAGAAGTGCGCCCGGTGCCAGTCGTCCGGATGCCAGCCGGAGTCCTGTGACAGGTCCGGGCCCGTCCGCTCCGTGCCGAACAGGTTCGGCGACTGGTCGCTGCCGAAGAAGTCGCCCGGCTGGGAGACCTTGGGGTAGAGGAAGTAGAGCGCGTAGCGCACGTCCTGCGGGCGCGAGTAGCCGGAGTGGCAGACGTAGCAGCCGTTGGAGGCGAACAGGTTGCGGCCCGCGTGGGCCTCGTTGGAGAGCGGCGCCCAGTCCGCCGACGCCGGCGGATCGAACGTGTGGATCGGCAGCCAGACAACCGCGAAGACGACTGCGAAGAACGCGAGCAGCCCGCCGAAGCCCGCGACGAGCGGCGTCATCAGCATCCGCTCGCGGGGGTGCGGAGCCCACCCGCGCGGGGCGCGGGGCTCGCCCTCGTTCGTCTCGAATCGGTCGCGGTCGGCCATCGGCTAGCTGGCGGGTAGGGGCGGCGAGACGGCCTCGGCGAACCTCAGCGTCTCCGCGCGCCGCCGTTCGTGGGTGTCCGACCGGATCGTCATCCCGACGTTGACCATCTGGACGATGCCGGAGGCGATGATCATCACACCGAAGATCCCGCGCGCGATGAAGTACGCGTGCAGCTGGGGCAGGACGTTCACCTCGGGAATCCCCTGCGCCCAGCTGAAGCCCTGCTGGAAGCCGGCGAGCGTCAGCACGCTGAAGAAGCCCGTGAAGCCGATCGTGACGAGCCAGTACTGCCACTCGGTGAGGGTGCGGCTCCATAAGGGCCGCGCGTAGACCTGGGCGACGATGTAGTCGATCACGCCCATACCGAGGATCGTGAAAGCGCCGAGCAAGGCGAGATGGGCGTGGGCGACGACGAAGTTCGTAAAGTGCGTGAGCCGGTTGAACGGCTGCAGCGCCTGGAAGGCCCCCTGGATGTTGACGAGCCAGTAGAAGAAGAAGGCCGTCATGGTGAAGCGCAGGGGTAAGTTCGTGAAGAACTTGTCCCAGTTGCCCTTCATCGTTCCGAGGATGTTGATCGTGAAGGCGAAGACGGGAACGAGGAGCATCCACGACGACGTCTCCGCGATCGTCTTCAGCCAGGCCGGGGTCGGCGACTGCAGGATGTGGTGGTCGCCGACACCCGTATAGAAGAAGGCGATTCCCCAGAAGCTGACGAGCGAGAGCGTGTAGCTGTAGAGGGGCGTGTTGGTGATGCGCGGCACCATGTACAGCGTCAGCGCGACCAGCATCGGCGTCAGCCAGAGCCCGAACAGGTTGTGCGCGTACCACCAGTTCAGCATCGCGTCGGCGAGGCTGTTCGAGAGCGCGCCCGACGGCACGCCGCCCCAGACATGGCCGGGCCGCCAGAGGACGTTGCCGATCGCGTAGTCGACGGCGAGCCAGAGCGGACTCGCGAGGAACCACCAGACCGTGACGTAGATCGGCCGAATCGTCCTGATCTGGACGGTGGCGATGATGTTGACGATGTTCAGACACCAGATGACGAGGAGCGCGATGTCGAGCGGCCAGATCAGCTCGCCGTACTCGCGGCCCTGGCTGTGCCCGGTCAACAGGCCGATGATGCCGAGCAGGAACATCGCGTTCCACGCCCACGCGCACCAGACGCCGAGCCGCTCGCTCCACATTCCGCGGGTGCCGCAGAGGCGCGGCAGCATGTAGAAGAGCGCGCCGAAGTACATCATCGTCAGCCACGCCAGGATCACGCCGTTGACGTGGCCCTGGCGAACGCGTGAGAAGGCGAGCCACGAGATGCCGCCGAACGCGTCGGGACTGACGAACTCCGTCGAGAGGACACCGCCGCCGAAGTCGACGACGGTCAGCCAGAAGATCGACGAGAGCAGCCAGTGCTTGGCTGCACGATCAGGGTACGGGCGCGTACGAGGCGGCCGCTCCGTGATCGGAGCCGGGGCCTCGAGGACCGCCGCACCGGGCTCGACGGTTCGCTGAGCCATCGCCGGCGCCGACCATAGAGGCATCGTCGGCCCCGCCCGCTGCAGATGACCGAACTGTCATCTGCCTGTCATTTCCAGGTCATCGAGGCGTTATGGTGCGCACGCAGGCGGATGCGCATTCTCGTCATCGAGGACGAGCCGCGGATTCTCGGCTTCCTCGCCCGCGGGCTCGAGGCCGAAGGGTTCGCGGTCGACGGTGCCGTCGACGGCATCGAGGGTTTGAAGCGTGCGCTCCGCGACTCCCACGACCTCGTCATCCTCGACCTGCTCCTGCCGCGCCTGGATGGTCTGAGCGTCCTGCGCGAGCTACAGCGCAACCGGCCCGAGCTCCCGGTCGTGATCGTCTCCGCGCGATCCGACCTTCCGACGAAGCTCCGCGGCTTCGGCCTCGGCGCCTGCGACTACCTCAGCAAGCCGTTCTCCTTCGACGAGCTGCTCGCGCGCGTGCGCGTGCAGCTGCGGCAGGCACACCGGGGCGAAGACGGTCACATCCTTCGCGCGGGAGGCCTGTTGCTCGACCTGGCGAGGCGGCAGGCGCAGATCGGAGCGGTCGAAACGCAGCTCTCCGACCGCGAGTTCCGCCTCCTCCACCACCTCGTCGAGCACCGGGGCGAGGTCGTCAGCCGCGAGCGCCTCCTCTCCGAGGTGTGGGGCTACCACTTCGATCCCTGCTCCAACGTCGTCGACGTCTGCATCCGCCGGCTCCGGAAGAAGCTCGGTCCGGACGCGCCAATCGAGACCATTCGTCATGCGGGCTATCGGCTTTCTGCGGCATAGGCGACTCGAGGTCGCGTGGGGCGTGTTCGCCGCCGCGAACCTCGTTGCGATGCTTCTGTGGCCGGGCTGGGAGACGATTCCCTTCCACCTCATTTGGATCAGCCTGACGCTCGTCTTCGGCTTCCGCGTCTGGCGGCCCTCCCCCACGTATCTGACCCTGCTCGCAGTGGTGGCCGCGACTGGAGCGCTGATCCTCGAGGACGCGTTTTCGGGCGACCAGCTCTGGGGTGAGTTGTTCGAGGTGCCGTTGATGTCGGCCATGTTTCTGGCGATGGTCTGGCACGCGCGGCGGCGTCAGGAGGCTCTCCTGACGGTGAACCGGCAGGCCGAACAGCGTGCTTCTCTGCTCGAGCGCCAGGAGCGCTTCCTCCACGACGCATCCCACGAGCTACGAACACCCGTGACGGTCGCGCGTGGACATCTCGAGGTCCTGCGCCGCACGAACGGCGCGGCTGTCCCAGAGATCCACGTCGCGCTCGACGAGCTCCAGCGCATCGAGCAGATCCTCGACCGACTCCTCCTCCTTGCGAAAGCGGATCAGCCGGATTTCGTCGTGCTCGAGGACGTCGACCTGGAGCCGTTCCTCGAGGACGTGTTCATGCGCTGGTCGGAGGTGGCACCGCGTGCGTGGCGGCTCGGCGAGCTTGCATCGGGAACGCTCGCCGTCGACCTGGAAGGGTTGCGCTGCGCCCTCGACGCGCTGCTCGAGAACGCGGTCAAGTACAGCGAGGCCGGTGCGCCGATCTCGCTTCGCTCGCGCGCCGTCGGGGCTCACGTCGTGATCGAGATCGAGGACGGCGGCTGCGGGATCGCCGCGGAAGCCTTGACGCACATCTTCGACCGCTTCGCCCGCGCGGACGCCGCTCGAACGCGTGCCCAAGGAGGAGTCGGCCTCGGGCTTGCGATCGTCGACGCGATCGCCAAGGCCCACGGTGGGCGCTGCACCGTACGGACCGCCCGCAGCCGGACGACCTTCGCGCTGCGCATGCCGCGCTTCCGCGAGGTCACCGTGCCGGCGCCGCCACCGGCCGCATTCTCAGCAAAGTCTTAGGTGGGACTTACGGCGCTCTTAGTACGTGCGCGTACCGTCGTGCGCGGAAAGGAGTGAGCAGACCATGCACCTATACGACGACACTCTCGAGAAGTACCTGGCACGCGAGTTGCCGCCGAAGACGCTGTCCGCAATCGATGCGCACGTCAGCAACTGCCTCTTCTGCGCGCACACGCTCGCGGAAGAGCGCTCCCTCGCGACGCGCTGGGAGCGCCGCGGCTGGCTCGGGCGGCTGGTTGGTGTGGATGAGCCGGCCGCCGTCGATGGCCACGTGGACGAGCGGCGCGCCGAGGCCGCCTAACCGACCCCGTTTCTGTGCCGGCTAGCCCTCGTGCGCGGGGGCCGGCCGGCGTCCGGGGATCCGGTAGCCGTGGTCGTGGCAGAGCGAGCCCGGCGCGTCCTCGGTCAGTGCGTCGCAATAACCCTTGCCGTAGGCGGCGCGCATGAACGCCGCAACCACCTCGATGTTCCACTCGGAGATCTCTGCTGACTCGCGCCAGAGATCCGCGAGCCGGAGGTCGATGTCCAGCTCCAGCAGGTCGATGCGGGAGGGGTTCTTGGCCATGCGTCGAGGGTAGAAACCGCACCGGACGACACTGCGGCGCTCGCTGGGGGCACCTCCCGGTTCCCCCAGACCTCCTCCGCTTCGGGGACACTGCGGCGCTCGCTGGGGGAACCTCCCGGTTCCCCCAAGACCCCCTCCACTGGTCCGCTTCGCGGACAGGCCGCTACGCGGCCGGTGCCAGGCACTGGACGCGGCCGAAGGGGACATGGCGGCTGTAGGCTCGGACGCATGGCGGAGCTTCGTTTCGGTCCCGCCCGCGTGCCCTCGCGGGAGAGCCCCGAGAAGGCGATCGCGATCCTCCAGGAGCACGGCTACACCGCCTGCGAGATCGACTTCGAGGGCAAGTTCTGGATGGACTACCCGTGGGCGGAACGGTTCGGCGTGCTCGCGGCCGAGGCGGGGATCGTCCTCTCCGTCCACGCGCCGATCGCGGGCTTCATGGGCCATGCCGAGCGCGGCAAGAAGCTGAACATGGCGGTCGGCATGCTCGACCACTCGGCGGGCGTCGCGAAGGCGGCGGCGGCCGAGCTCGTCGTCTTCCACCCCGGCTTCCTGCTCGGCCGCACGCGCGAGCAGGCGATCGACTCTGTCGTCGAGCAGCTGGGCGAGCTCCGCGAGCGCCTGGAGAAGAAGGATCGCGCCGTTCCCTTCGGGATCGAGGTCATGGGCCGCGTCCGCGAGCTGGGGACGGCGGAGGACGTCTTCGCGATCTCCGCCCGCTGCGGCTGGGTGCGGCCCGTGCTCGACTTCGCGCACCTGCACGCGGTCACGGACGGCGGCTTCATCGAGGTGGAGGCCTTTCAGGCGGTGCTCACGGGCGCGGACGCGATCCTCCCGCGGACCGCGCCCTTCCACATCCACTTCTCCGACATCGCCTTCGCGAACCGCAACGAGACCAAGCACCTGCCGTACGGGGAAGGGACGTTGCGCGCGGAGCCGTTGGGCAAGGCTCTGCGGAAGTTCAGACGGCCGGCAACCGTGATCAGCGAGTCGCCGGACGTCGCCTCGAGTCAGGCGATCAAGGCCGAGCTCTACGCGGCGCTCGGGGCGAGCTCCGCCAGGCGCCCCTCGACCTCGTCCGCCTCGGCATCGCGTCCCCGAGCCCGCAGAAAGTCTGCGTAGGGCGGCATCACGTCGAAGCCGACGCGGCAGTGCTCGGCGCCGCTCACGATCTCGACGGCCTCGCGGAAGAGCTCCTCGGCCTCGACGTCACGGCCCTGCGCGGCGCGCACCTGCGCCAGAGCGACCCGCGTCGTCGCACGGGAGGTCAGGTCCTCGGCGCTGACGGTCTCGCGCGAGGCGAGCGCGTACTTCTCGGCCTCGTCGATGCGGCCGAGCTCCAGGAGCAGCTGGGCGAGCGAGCGCTGGCTCTCGCAGAGGGTTCCCCGCTCCTGCATCGGGGCGAGCAGCCGAATCGAGTCGCGCAACAGCTTCTCCGCGCGGCCCGTGTCGCCCGTTTGCCAGGCGAGGCGGCCGAGCACCTTCGACGTCGCCGCGATGCCCCGTTGCGATCCGGTCTCGTTGAAGAGGTCGAGCGCCTTCGTCAGCCACTCCTCGGCCTCGCCGTGCTCGCCGCGAAGACGGTGGAACTCGCCCTTGATGTACGCGGCCTCCGCGCGCGCAACGATGTTCCCGCTCTCTTCGGCGAGCTCGAGCGCACGGTCGATCAGGGGTGCGGCTCGCTCCTCGTCCATCCGCGTGAGGTGCAGCCCGGCGAGCTCGCGCGTGGCCTTGCTCTCGAGATCCTTGCGGCCGGCGGCCCGTGCCGCGTCGAGGGCAGCGCTGCCGAACTCTTCCGCGGCGGTGATCCGAGCTTCGTACCACGCGATCAGACGGCGGGCATCGAGGGCGCCGAAGCGGCCCACGTAATCGTCCGCGTACAAGACGGAGAGCGCCTGCTCCGCCAGCTCGGTCGCGGCCTGAACATCGCCCTCGCGGTCAAGCGTCGTCTCCGCGAGCGCTGTCAGCGCGCGTCCCTGGATGCGCGGGTTCGCCTCGGCCGCGGCATCGTCCACGAGCGCCCGCATCTCCTTCGCCACCGCGCCGAGGTCGGCCAGCTTCCAGGCCGCGCGGGCCGCGTTGTAGCGCCGCTCGAGCGTGGACTCGAGCTCGACCGCGCGCAGCAGAAGCTTCCGCGCCGAGCCCGGAGCCTCGCGGCTGAGCGCGCGTTTGCCAGCGGCCTCCAGCGCCTTCGCGGCCGTCTGTGCGAGCTCCTTCGGCGGCCGACCGTCCAACTCTGCGAGCAAGAGGCAGGCCTGGTCGAGGTGGTACGCCCTGATCTCGAGCAGCTCCTTGTCGGCCCGCTCGCGCAGCCACTCGGCGAACTTCGTGTGGAGGTCGGCCCGCGACGACTTCGACAGGGCCGCGTACGCGACCTCGCGGATCAGGACGTGCTTGAACCGGTAGGGCTCCTCGCCGGTGATCGTCGACCGGGACTCACGCGTGAGCAGGTCGCGCATGAGCAGGTCGTCGAGCGCGTCCTCGAGCTCTTCGTCGAATTCCGGTGACAGGTGCGCGAGCGCTCCGGCCCAGAAGACGCGGCCGATCACGGACGCGCGCTGCAGCAAGAGCTTCTCGCTCTGCGGCAGGCGATCGATGCGCGCCGCGATCAGTGCCTGCAGCGTGTCGGGGATGCGGTCGAACGCGCCGTCGCCGCTCTCGAGCACCATCCGGACTGTCTCCTCGACGAAGAGCGGGTTGCCCTCCGTCTTGTCGAGCAGCGTCGCACGCACCTTGGCCGGCAGCTCCGCGTCCTCGAGGAGCGCGTCGGCGAGCCGCTCGCTGTCTGAGCGCGGCAGCGGTTCGAGCTCGATCGCCGTCGAGCGAATGCGGCCGCCACCCCAGCCGGGACGAATGTCCAGGAGCTCGGGCCGCGCCAGGCAGACGATCAACAGCGCGCGCTCGCGAACCCACTGCGCAAGGTGATCGATCAGCTCGAGCAGGGGCTCCTCCGCCCAGTGGATGTCCTCGAAGACGAGAACGAGCGGCTGGACGTCGGCGAGCTCGTCGACGAACTCGCGCGCGGCCCAGGCGATCTCCGGCTGGCCGCGCTCGCTGTCGACCGCCTCGAGGACGCCCGACGCGAGACCGAGCAGCTCGGCGATCGCCTCGTCGCCACAGCACTCGATCAGCTTCTCGCGCGCCACCTCGAGCGGATCGTCGTCCGTGATTCCCGCGGCGGACTTGACCATCTCTGCGAGCGGCCAGTACGTCACACCCTCGCCGTACGGAAGGGCGCGCCCCGTAAGAATCGTCACCCCTTCGGCAGCGGCGAGGAACTCCCGGACGAGTCGGCTCTTCCCGACCCCCGGCTCCCCGTAGATGGTGAAGACGTGCGGCCGGCGGTCGCGCACCGTCCGCTCGAGCGTGTTGTGGAGGAGCTCGACCTCCGATTCGCGGCCGAAGAACGGAGCCGCCAGGCTGCCGAGAGGGCGCCCGCCGTCGCCGATGCAGATCGGCCGGTACGCCTCGATCGGCTGGCGGAAGCCGCGGAGCTCGAGCGGGCCCGCGGACTCCGACTCGATCGCACCCTGCGTCAGTCGATGCGCGGCGGCTCCCATCAGGATCTCCCCGGACCGGGCGGCCTGCTGCAGCCGCGCGGCGACGTTGACGGCCTCGCCAGTGGCGAACGTCGAATCCGTCTCGTCGACGACCACCTCGCCCGACTCGATCCCGATGCGCGCCTCGAGCTCGATGTCCTTCACGTGCTCGACGATCGCGAGCGCCGCCCGGACGGCGCGCTCGGCGTCGTCCTCGTGCGAGATCGGGATGCCGAATGCGGCCATCACGGCGTCGCCGGCGAACTTCTCGACGGTGCCGCCGAACCGCTCGATGCAGTTCGCGACGCCGTCGAAGAACGTGGTCACGCGTCGCCGGACGACCTCGGGGTCTGCGCCGGCGACGAGCTCGGTCGACGCGACGAGATCGGCGAAGAGGACGGTCGCGAGCTTGCGTTCCATCCCCCTAAGTGTAGGGAGAGGGAGGGCCGCTACCGGGCGCGGCGACCCTCCCACTCTTTCTCGTCCTAGTAACCCACTCCGTACGCGGTGCGAGGCACCGTCGCCAGAACCTGCTGCTGGTAGAAGACGGGGCCGCCGCCGTCCGCCTGCACGCCCTGGCCCGGGTAGTGCGTGGTCACCGAGAGCGCGTAGATGTTCCCCGCCGAGACGGCGAGACCGAAGTAGTCGCCGATGAAGCCGCGGCCGAGCGGGCACGGATCTCTGTGCCCGGCGCACGGGTACTGGCTGAGCCCGTCGACCTTCTGGCCCGGCTGGTCGGGATCCCAGAAGAACGAGGAGACGTTCGCGTTCCCGCCGACCGGGACCGCTCCGGCCGCCGTTCCGGCGTCCTTGTACGCCTGCAGCGAGACGGCGATGCACGTGTTCGCCACGCCCTGGTGCTGGGGCAGAATCGAGCCGTCGCTCGGACAGGAGGCTCGCCTGTCGTAGAACGCGACCGCGACGGCGCCGCCTGGTCCGGCGGCGACCGACGGCTGGAACTGGTCGGACGAAGCCGTGCCGGCGTCGTCGTTGACACGCGCGGGCGTCGACCAGGTGAAGCCACCGTCCGTCGACTGCGTGAAGTAGACGTCGTCCGTCCCGGCCGCCGAGTCCCAGTTCTCGTACGTCAGGTAGAGGTGGCCCGGGTGCGTCGGGCTCGCCGCGAAGTTCTCGAGGATGCCGTCGCGGAAGTTCGTGTTCACGAAGAAGCCGTTCGGGTTCTCGATCGGGCTCGCCGCGAGGAAGAACGGCGCGAACGTGCGGCCGTCGTCCACGGATTTCGTCACGTAGACGTGCCCCGCCTTGTTCTTGTTCAGGTCGAACCCGCCGATGAAGGCGACGTAGATCGTCCCGTCCGGTCCGATCGACGGATAGACGAACGTGTTGCCCGGCGTCGTCTCCGACGGCGTCGTCAGCTGGACGGCCTTCGAGAACGTCGCGCCGCGGTCACGCGAGACGGCGACCATGATCTTGCCGTTCCCGTTGGCTCCGTTGAAGGTCGTCCACATCGCGTAGACGTGGTCCTGGTTGACGTTCCCGACGATGTGGTTGACGGCGATCCACTGCTTGTCCTCGACGTGGCCGAACGTGATGCTGTTCTGGTTGTTCGTGCTGTCGAGCGCGACACCACCGTTGGCCTTCGTCCAGTGACGGCCCAGGTCGTCCGAGTAGGAGACGTCGATCTCGCCGTTCGGGTGCATCCCGCCCTCCCAGAAGGCGTTGAACGGGAGGGTCGTCTGGTAAGCGCGTCCCTTCGTGTCGAAGTCGACATTGGGATCGGTGTTGTTCGTCCAGCTCGGCGGCATCGCCTGCGTTCCGACCGTCGTGCACTCGTAGCCCTGGACCTGATTCGTCGCGACCGTCGTGCCGCCCTGGATCGTGTAGGTGCCGAGATGGAAGTCATAGAACGTGCTCCACTTCCCAACGAAGAACTTCGAGTTCCCGATGATCGTCTCGGTGCCCGGCTTCACCGCGAGCCACGACTCCGAGTGATTGGAGTTCAGGCTCTGCGGCCCGCAGGTGCCTGGATCCGGCCGCGTCGCGCCCGGCGGCACGGGATACCCGCCGCCGCCGACGGGCTTGCTGACGACGGCGTTCGTGAACGGGACGGTGGACGACCAGCCGCCCGCGAAGGCGCTCGACGCCGTCGCGAACGCGGCCGCGAAGGCGATCGTGAAAACGATTCTCCGCAAGATGCTCCCCCTCTCTCGTACGACCTTCCCCCAGGGTGGGTGTCGTATCACACCTCTGACCTCGAGGTTCTCGTACGATCAACGCCGTGCTCGATCCGAAGGTCTTCAAGGCCTACGACGTGCGCGGGATCTACCCCGACGAGCTCGACGAGGCGGGCGCCTACGCGATCGGGCGCGCCTACGTCGACGAGTTCGAGCCGCGGCGAATCGCGGTCGGCCGCGACATGCGCCTGTCCTCGCCGGCGATGGCGGACGCGGTGATGCGCGGCGCGTCCGACTCCGGCGCCGAAGTGCTGAACATCGGGCTGGTCGGCACCGAGATGCTCTACTTCGCCGTCGGCGAGCTCGAGCTCGAGGGCGGGATCGAGGTCACCGCCTCGCACAACCCGAAGGAGTACACGGGGATGAAGATCGTCCGCCGCGGTGCGCTCCCCGTTGGCGGCGACTCGGGCCTCCTGGACATCCGCACGCGTGCGCAGGTCGATCCTGGTTCTCCGAAGCAGGGTGGGTCGATCCGGGAGGAGGACATCTGGCCCCAATTCGTCGAGCGGGTGCTCTCGTTCGTCGAGGTGGACGCGATCCGGCCGCTGCGCGTCGTGATCGACGCGGCGAACGGGATGGCCGGCGCGATGCTGCCGCCCGTGCTCGAGCGGTTGCCGATTCAGGCCCTCCGTTGCTTCTTCGAGCCCGACGGGTCGTTTCCGAACCACGAGCCGAATCCGCTCCTGCCCGAGAACCGCGAGTTCATCGTGCGCAAGGTCAACGAGGAAGGCGCGGATCTCGGCGTCGCCTTCGACGGCGACGCCGACCGCTGCTTCTTCGTCGACGACACCGGTGAGTTCGTCCCCGGTGACTTCGTCACGGCGCTGCTGGCCGAGTCGGTGCTCGAGAAGGAACCCGGGGCGAAGATCATCTACGACGTCCGCGCCAGCTGGGCCGTGCCGGAGACGATCGAGCGCGCCGGCGGCGTCCCGCTCGTCAACCGCGTTGGCCACGCGTTCATCAAGCACCGCATACGCGAGGAGGGCGCGGCCTTCGCCGGCGAGGTCTCGGGCCACTACTACTTCCGCGACTTCTCGCAGGCCGACTCGGGCGTCGTCCCGTTCCTGCTGATGCTCGAGCTGATCTCGCGGAAAGGGCAGAGGCTGTCCGAGATCCTCAGGCCGTTCCGTGAGCACTACTTCATCACCGGGGAGCTGAACACGCCCGTCCCGGATGTCGCGCTCAAGCTCCAGGAGCTGAAGGAGCGTTTCGGAGCCGAGGGCCGTGTTTCCCACCTCGACGGCGTCTCGGTCGACGCCGACGGGTGGCACATGAACGTGCGGCCGTCGAACACGGAGCCGCTCCTGCGGCTGAACCTCGAGGCGCTCTCCAAGGACCTGATGGAGCGTAAGCGGGACGAGGTTCTGGCCGTCATCCGCAGTTGAAGGCGCGCGAGCTCGGGATTGTGATCGGCTCGCTCGAGCTGGGGCCGCTGGACGCGATCACCGACGTCGAAGGGGTGCGTGTCGGCCACACGACCCTGATCGAGGGCGACGACGTCCGGACGTGACGGTCGTCCTCCTCCCGGAGGAACCGCTGTTCGCGGCGCCGTTCCGGCTGAACGGGAACGGCGAGATGACGGGGCTCGAGTGGGTCCGGGAGTCGGGGCTTCTGACGACGCCGATCGGGTTGACGAACACGCACAGCGTCGGCGTCGTCCGGGACGCGCTCGTGCGCGTCGCGGTCGCGCGCGAGGACGCGCCCGACTGGAGCCTCCCTGTCGTGGCCGAGACGTGGGACGGCTTCCTCAGGGACATCAACGGCTTCCGCGTGCACGACGAACACGTGCTTGCTGCCGTCGAGGAGTCGTCCTTCGTTGTCACGGAAGGCAACGTCGGCGGCGGCGGCACCGGAATGATCTGCCACGGCTTCAAAGGCGGGATCGGCACCGCGTCGCGGGTGGCCGAGGACGGGCACATCGTCGGCACGTGCCAGGAGCGCCTGAGGGCGCGGGCTCGATCATCGTGGTCGTCGCGACGGACGCACCGCTGCTGCCACATGAATGCGCTCCTCGCCGCAGAGACGATGACCGGCCACAGAGGCCGCACCGCTTACGCGCTCGATCCGGAGGCGCTCGTCGAGGTGATGAAGCGGTACGGGCGCGCGTGAAGCCGCCCTTCAAGTTCTCAGCGACGACGCGGGTCGCGTTCTCGGACACCGACGCACAGGGGATCGTCTACTACGGCCGCTATCTGCCCTACTTCGACCTCGCGCGCGTCGAGTACCACCGCAACCTCGGGCTGCTGGGCATGGACATCGGCGAGGCCGGCGAGGAGTTCGTCATGCGGGCGTGCACGATCGAGTACTTCGCGCCGGCGATCTTCGACGACCTCATCGAGGTGCACGTCAGGCTCGCCCGCACCGGCCGGACGAGCGCCACCTGGGAGTTCGCGGCCTATCGTGCGAAGGACGACGTCCTGGTGGTGACGGCGACACAGACGCTCGTCCTCGTCGACCTCGACGAGCGAAAGGCCGTGCCGATTCCCAGCGCGTACAAGGAGGCGATTCGCGCGTTCGAGGGGGAGGATCTCGAGACGTGAGCGCGCACTCGGGCGCACTCGAGGCGGTCGACAGGATCCTCAATCGCGGCGGGGACGCGGACGACGTCCTCCGCGACGTCCTCGCCGCCCTCCACGAGCGGGGCGTCCCGTACGCGGCGATCCGGTTCGTCGAGGAAGGCGAGCTGGTCGACGGGCCTACGGTCGGCGAGCCCACTCAGGGCCTCGTTACTCCCGTCGTCTACGAGGGCAAGCGAGTAGGCGAGCTCGAGCTCGCCGTCGACGACGAGGCGTTCGCCGAGCGGGTGGCCGTCCTGATCTCGGCCTACGTGCTCGTCGGCTGGGATACCTCGGGCGAGCCCTGGGCGCCCTGACGCTCGAAGAGCTTCCCCGCCCGGATCGTCTTGGCCATGTCCTTCGACTCTTCGCGGTAGACGCTGCCGTTCTCGAACTCGATCACGGGATACTTCTTCTGGCCGCTGAGCCGCTCGATCTCGTCGCGCTTGCCGCGTGAGAGCGGCCCCTTGACGACTTCGTACTCGATCCCCTGCTCGTCGAGCGCCTTCTGCACGTTCCAGCAGGGATGGCCTCGGAGCTTGACCCAGACGTTCGGGCACCGGTGGAGCTTGATCGCCATGTCTCGTCCTCCTCGCGTGGTGACCGGCGAAACCTACTCCTCGGCGGGCCGGGAAGAAGACGTGGTAGGGGGCCGGCAGCCGTACCGCCGGCCCGATCACCACCCGCAAGCTGTTCCCGTCGGGCGCCGTAGGCCGCGCGCCCGCCGCCGCAGTCCTCAATACGGAGCGGGCGCCGCAGCTTTGGTGCCCTCTCCCCCTGTGTTCTCGTTGTACTCGGATTTCGGCGTCGGCGCTATCGCTCGTTCGAGGTACCGCGCTCGTTCGGGTGAGCATCCCTCGTTCGAGTGACCGCGCCCGCATGGTTGAGCGGGACTTTTCGCGGCGCCGCGGGGCCATCCCTCGAACGAGGGAGCTACGACGGCGTGACGCGGTAGGCGTCGAAGACGGCCTCGATGTTGCGGAGAGCCTTCAGCAGTGCGCTCAGCGCCTTCACGTCGCCGACCTCGGCGACGTACCAGTTCCGCGCCATCTGATCCTCGACCGTGCCCCCGTAGGAGACGATGTTGGCGCCGTGCTCGGCGAACGTCCGCGCGACGTCCTCGAGCAGACGCTGCCGGTCCCAGGAGTCGACGGCGATCTGGACGCGGAAGCTCTGCGAGGCGCCGCCGTCCCAGCTGACCGGCGTGAATCGTTCCGGGTTCTTCGCAAGCGCGCGGACGTTCGGGCAGTCCTCACGGTGGATCGTGATCCCCTTGCCGAGCGAGATGTAGCCGACGATCCCGTCGCCGGGGACCGGCGTGCAGCACTTCGCGAGCCGGACGAGGACGTCCTCGACGCCGTGGACGTGGATCCCGTAGTTCTCGCTGCCGACGGCCAGCTTCGCGCGCGGCGCCTTGAGCGGGACCGCCTCCTCCTCGGCGACCTGCTCCGTCTTCAGCCGCTGGAGCACCTTGTCGACGACCTGCTTCGCGGTCACCTTGCCGCCGCCGAGGGCGAGGTAGAAGTCCTCCGCCTTCTTGAAGTTCATGTCGCGGATGACCTGCGCGAGCACGGCGGAGCCGGCGATCTTGCGGTACGGCAGCTTCTGCGCCTTCAGCGCCGCCTCGAGCGCGTCACGTCCCTTCTGCTCGGTGTCCTCGCGGGTCTCGCGCGAGAACCACTGGCGGATCTTGTTGCGGGCGCGCGAAGACGCGGCCAGCGTCATCCAGTCGCGCGACGGCCCGCGGCCGGCCTTCGACGTGAGGATCTCGACGAAGTCGCCGTTCTTCAGGCGGTAGTGGAGCGGAACGATCCGGCCGTTGATCTTCGCGCCTACGGTGCGGTGGCCGACGTCCGTGTGAACGGCGTACGCGAAGTCGATCGGCGTCGAGCCGGTGGGCAGCGTCTTCACCTCGCCCTTGGGCGTGAAGACGTAGACCTCCTCGCCGATGAGGTCGTCGAGGAATGCCTGCTTGAAGGCCCCCGGGTCGTCGATCGCGTCCGGCTTGGCCTCCATCAACTGTCGAACCCAGGACTCCCACGCCTCGTCGGTGCGGGGAGCGCGGCCGCGCTTATAGCGCCAGTGCGCCGCCACCCCGAACTCGGCCGTCTCGTGCATGTACCGCGTCCGCACCTGGATCTCGAGCGGCCGTCCTTCGGGACCGATCACCGTCGTGTGCAGCGACCGGTACCGGTTGAACTTCGGCATCGCGATGTAGTCCTTGAACCGCCCCGGCATGGGCTTCCAGAGCGAGTGGATCAGCCCGAGCGCGCCGTAGCAGTCGCGCGTCCCGTCCTCCGCGGACCGCTCCACGATCACGCGCATGGCCGTGAGGTCGTAGATCTCGTTGAACTCGCGGCCCTTCTTGGCCATCTTGTCGTAGATGGAGTAGAAGTGCTTCGCGCGGCCGGAGATCTCGGCGGGGATGTCGACCTTGTCGAGCTCGAGCTGGAGGATCCGCGCCGCCTCGGCGACCTGCTCCTCCCGATCGGCGCGTCGCTCGGCGACCATCGCCTTGATCTCGGTGTACTTGCGCGGGTGGAGCGTCTCGAAGGCGAGGTCCTCGAGCTCCCACTTGAGCGCGTGGATACCGAGGCGGTGCGCGAGGGGTGCGTAGACCTCGAGCGTCTCCTTCGCCTTCTGCACCTGCTTCTGCTTGCCGAGGTACTCGATCTCGCGGAGGTTGTGGAGGCGGTCGGCGAGTTTGATCAGGATCACGCGGACGTCCTCCGCCATCGCGATGATCAGCTTCCGGTAGTTCTCGGCCTCCGCCTGTTCGCGGCTCTGGAAGTGGACGCGCGTCAGCTTGGTGACGCCTTCGACGAGCTTGGCGATCTCGTCGCCGAACTCGGCGCGAACGTCGTCGATGTCCGTGTCTGTGTCCTCGACGACGTCGTGGAGCAGGGCCGCCGCGATCGTCTGGTCGTCTAGGTGGAGCTGGGCGCAGATGCGGGCCGCTCCGATCGGATGGAGGACGAAGTCCTCGCCCGATCGTCGCTGCTGCCCTTGGTGCGCCTGCGCGGCGAAGCGGAACGCGCGGACGATCAGCTCGCGGTCGACATCCGGGTTGTAGGCCGCGACATCGGCGATCAGCTCGTCGATGAGCTCTTGATGCTGTTCATGAGCTTCGAGGACCGCCATAGACCCCATTGTACTCGGGGGTGTTTCTGTCCCCTCCTGGCAGGAATGACGGTTTCGAGCCGGAATTCGGACCGCTATGGGCTGGCTCAGACGGAGACAGAAGCGGAAGGCGCTGCTGCGCGCGGCACGGTTCTTGCTCGCGCTCGACGAGGCCGCTGCGCAACGCGGCTAGGGGGTCATAGGCTGCCGGACGATGCCCTGGTACCACGCCGTCGCCGAACGCGATCACGAGATCCAGAACCCGACGAGTCCGGAGAAGATCCGCCTTCTCGGTGAGCGCCTCCGGCTCGGGCCGGAGACCGAGGTACTCGACGTCGCGTCCGGCAAATGCGGCCCGGCCGTCATCCTCGCCGGCGAGTTCGGGTGCCGGATCCCGGCGATCGAACGGGCTCCCGAGTTCCTCGCGTCCGCTCGGGAACGTGTTGCCGCGGCCGGACTCGGCGATCGGATCGAGATCCACGAGCAGGATGCCGCCGAAGCCGACCTCGGGCACGACCGTTACGACGTGGCGATGTGCCTGGGGGCAAGCTTCGTCTGGGGCAGCCTCGAGGGCACGCTTGCCGCGCTGACACCGACAGCGCACGACAGGGGCGCGGTCGTCGTGGGTGAGCCGTACTGGCGGCGCTGGCAACGATCCCGACGCTCCCGAGATCCGCAGGATCCACGAGCGGGCGCGGAGCGACTACCTCAGCTGGTCACGCGACCTCTTCGGTTGGGCGATCTTCGCCGGGCGGAAGCGCTAGGCCGCTCGCAACAACGCGGGCTCCGCCAGCAGGGCCCGGAACGTCGCCGACTCGAGCGGATGGCGTCGCGGCCCGCCGGCCTCGACCTCGAGCTCGGCGAAGATCGCCTCGGCCTCGGCCGCGCGGCGCTCGGCGGTCCACTGAGTCCTCAGCCACGAATAGAGCTCGTCGAAGCGGTCGTCGGCGTCGAAGATCCGCCGGACGACGAGCTGAGGCGCCACCGTCCCGTTCCAGTGGTTCTCCTGCAGGCGGAAGGCGACGTCGTAGTTTCCGACCCGGCGGTAGCGGTCGAGCTGCCCGCCCATGCCGAACGCAATCGCGCCGCCGGCGTCGATGCCCTCCCGGCGGACGCGAAAGCGGAGGTGCTTCCCCTCGCCGACGGTCGCCGGCTCCACGACCTCGCAGGCGGGCGCCAGGAGGGTCACGTCCGGGTTGCCGAGACCGAACGGCGCCAGGCGTCGCAGCTCCTGACAGAGCTCGAGCGTCAACTGCGTCCCGCGCGGCAGGACGGCGTCGACCACCGTCGCCGGGGCGAGATCCTCCGGCGCGAGTGCCGCCTCGGCCTGCGCCGCGAAGGCGTCCGCGAACGCCTCGACCCGCTCCGGGAGGATCGACAGGCCCGCGGCCGCGCGATGGCCGCCGAAGCGCTCGAGGTGGCGAGCGCACGCTCCCAGCGCGCCGTGGAGGTCGAACGTCGGGATCGACCGCCCCGAGCCCTTCCACAGCCCCTGCGTGCCGGCGATCAGGACGACCGGACGGTGATAGCGCTCGACGAGACGGGAGGCGACGATCCCGATCACGCCCTCGTGCCAGTCCTCACCCCAGAGGACATAGGCGCGGCGCCGCTGCTTCGCCTCCGGCCACTCGTCGACCTGCGCGATCGCGGCGCGAAGGATGCGTTCCTCCACGGCTTGGCGGTCGCGATTCAGCTCCTCGAGCTGGTCGGCGAGCCGCCGGGCCTCGTCGCCGTCGCCGGTGAGCAGCAGCTCGAGGGCGGCTCCGGGATGGCCGAGCCGGCCGGCTGCGTTGATGCGCGGCGCGAGCCGGAACCCGACGGCGCCCGCGTCCACGGCGGCCGGATCGACTCGCGCGAGACGCATCAGCGCTTGAAGCCCCGGCTTGCGGGTCCGCGCGAGAGCCCGCAGGCCCGCAATCGCGAGCGACCGGTTCTCGCCGACGAGCGGGACGACGTCCGCGATCGTCGCGAGCGCGACCAGATCCAGGTGGCGGCGGAGCGCAGGGGCATCGGGCCCGAGAAGCGCCTGGCCGAGCTTGAAGACGACGCCGGTTCCGCACAGCTCCGGGAACGGATAGTCGGACGGCCGCGTCGCCACGATCGGGCAATCCGGCAGCTCCCCGGCCGGCCGGTGGTGGTCGGTGACGACGACCTCGAGCCCACGCCGGCGCGCCTCCGCGACCTCGGGGACCGCAGTGATCCCGCAGTCGACGGTCAACACCAGCCCGCAGCCCTCGTCGGCGAGCCGTTCGAGCGTCGCGCTCGAGACCCCGTACCCCTCGTCGAAACGGCTCGGCAGGTGCCATTCGACGTCGGCGCCGAGCTCCCGCAGGACGAGCACTGCCAGCACCGTCGCGCAGATCCCGTCGGCGTCGTAGTCGCCGTGGACGCAAATGCGCCGCCCCTCCACGATCGCCGCGCGGATCCGCTCCACCGCGGTGGCCATGTCCCCGAGCAGGAATGGGTCGTGCAGCGGCTGCTCGCCGGCGAGGAAGGCTTTCGCCTCCTCGGGGTCGCCGTAGCCGCGCCGGACGAGAACGCTCGCGGTGATCTCGCTGACGCCGAGCTCCTGGGCGAGGGCGCTCGACTGCCGGTGCGGGCACGGACGGATCGTCCAGGTGCCCTCGTACATTGCGCATCCACGCTACGGAGGGGGTCGGACGGAACCGTCCCATTTCGCTGGTTTACTCGTGTCTCGTGAACGACTCGGCACACATTCGTGACGAATTCCTTCTCGACCCCGCGATCGTGTTCCTCAACCACGGGTCGTTCGGCGCCTGCCCGCGGGCCGTGCTCGAGCGTTACCAGGCATGGCAGCGCGAGCTCGAGCGCAGGCCCGTGGAGTTCCTCGCTCGGCGGCTCTCCGGACTCCTCGCCGAAGCGCGCTCCGCGCTCGGAACGTACGTCAAGGCAGACCCCGACGACCTCGTCTTCGTCCAGAACGCCACGGTCGGCGTGAACCTCGCCGCGTGGGCGCTCGACCTCCGGCCGGGCGACGAGGTGGTGTCCACGTCGCTCGAGTACGGCGCGCTCGACCTTGCGTGGGAACACATCTGCAGCCACGCTCCCGCGCGGTACGTCCGGATGCCGGTCACCGTGCCCCTCGAGGACGCCGTCGAGGAGATCTGGAGCGGCGTCACCGACCGGACGCGCGCGCTCTTCCTCAGCCACGTCACCTCGGAGACGGCAGTTCAGCTTCCCGTCCAGGAGCTGTGCTCGCGGGCGCGCGAGCGCGAGATCGCGACGATCGTCGACGGCGCCCACGTCCCTGGGCACATCCCGCTCGACCTTCGCGCCTTGGACGTCGACTACTACGCGGGCAATTGCCACAAGTGGCTGTGCGCGCCCAAGGGCGCCGGCTTTCTCCATGTGCGCCGCGAGCTCCAGGAAACGATCGCGCCGCTCGTCGCCGGCTGGGGTTACAGGGACGAGTCGACGTTCCTGTCACGCCACGAGGAGCAGGGAACGCGCGACCCCTCGGCGTTCCTGACCGTCCCCGATGCGATCGAGTGGCAGGAGGCCCGGAACTGGGACGCCGTGCGCGAGCGTTGCCGCGCCCTTGCGGCGGAGGCGCCTGCGCGGCTCGAGCTGGAGCCACTCGGCGCCGATCTGCAGATGGTCTCGATGCGCCTTCCGCCCGACGCGCCCGCCGATCTCCAGGAGCGCCTCTACGACGAGCACCGCATCGAGATCCCCGTCTTCGACGGCCTCATCCGCGCCTCGTTCCAGGGCTACAACGGGCGCGACGATCTCGAGGCGCTCAAAACGGCGCTCGAGCGCCTGCTCTAGGGCTACTTCCCCCTGAAATAGTCGGCGCCCGTCGTCGGGTCGGTCTGTCCGATCCCGGTCCTAAAGTCGCTGCAAAGAGCGACTTTCGGAGGTGACGGATGCTGCGCGAGCGGGCGATCGGAGAGAGTCTTTGGG